>Ga0316204_10012184_pt1 | contig 10563 bp, 9 predicted proteins | sample 6monrhotite_MG_2_FD_205661 | JGI IMG/M metagenome (GOLD analysis project Ga0316204, IMG submission 205661) | Microbial mat bacterial communities from mineral coupon in-situ incubated in ocean water Damariscotta River, Maine, United States -... | ecosystem: Environmental > Aquatic > Marine >... | reverse complement strand
GCCAATTCCGCCGGGTGCAGCGTCGAGCACGATGTCGGCCTCGGGCAGAATCTCTTCCATGCTTCCCGAGACGGGTATGCCTTCGGCCTCGAGGCCCGCTTTCGCCCCATCGAACGCGGTATACAATTTATACGGCATTCCCTTGTCACGCAGCGCGCGAACAGTGAGCGTCGGCGCCGCATCAACAACGCCAAGCAATTCCATGTCTTCCTGGGCGGCAATGCCGTCAGCAAGTCGTTGGCCAATAACGCCGTAGCCGGCTACCAGAACCTTGGTCATCAGGGTATTCCTCTCGTGGATCTAATTATTATCGACATTATAGTCACTACGGAACCTTTGTCGACAATGTTCGGTGGTGATTCTCTATTCGCCAAGCGTGAAGCGGCATAGCACCGTGTTGTCGATCTCCAGGTCGTCAGACCAGATCAATTTTGCGGACGATTGCCATTCGATGTCGCTGAAGCCACCGTGCGGACGCACTGCGCTTGCCGGGTGGACAACCGCCTGCGGCCAGTCGCGGTCGTCATACTCGATCCGCTTCCAGTGTTCGGGTTCCGGCAAAATTTCTGCGCTGCATTGTTGTTCGGGATCTGCGGCGCGTTCGCAAGATCGATTCAACGGCGCGCGATGAATGGCGATGCACTTCCAGCTGTCATCCGATACCGCGAGTAACTTGCCGTTCGCCGCGTCAAAAAACTGCGCGATGAAGCCGCCGTCGCCCATTTGCTGTCTGCGACTGCCAATGTATTCGAGGCCGGTATCGTTTTCCTTGAAGTCCTTGATGATCAGGCTGAACTGGGCGGGCAGCGTTGCTGAGAATGAGAATGACTCGGAATTGAACGAACGTTCCGTGTTGTAGGCCACCGAGTCCTGCGCAAGCAATTCGTCTTGCCTGTATAACGCGAACCAGTTGTCCGCCCAAAGATCCGCATCAATCTGGTGAAGCTCGTCGGGCTCCTGGGCGCTGGCGCTGTAAGCCACCAGCAAGCAGGGAAGTGCCAGCCAGAGAGGCAGACGATCACTCAAGCCCGAGCTGCCAGCTCTTCAGGTCCGTCGGCGTCGAAGCGCAATCGACGGCAGTCAGTGTGCGCCACATGTGGCTCGGCCCGGATGCCTCGGTCGATTCATCGCCGGCACCGAGACAATATTGGGACTCACCAATGTGAATAAGGCCAGCGTCGTCCATGCTTAGCTCCTGCAACTTGTTGTCGGAACAGGGTCTTGCGAGCACCGCCGATCCGGCAAGCGTGGTCTCGCCGGAGCCAGCCAGTTGCACACAACGATCAAAGCCCGCGACTTTCAGGCGATTGCCCACGAAATAGAACATTTGATCGCCGCCACCCTTGATCTTGCAGGTGTGGGTTTGCAGGGGGTCATCAAGTTGCAGGTGGTCACCCCAGCCTGCCAGATCGATGCAATAGAATTCAGGTTCGTCCAGAGGCGCGACCAAGCGCACAAAGTCACCTTTGGCGTCATCGCCCTGAGCGTAGACGAGTGACGTGATAACTATTAGTGCCAGCGACAAAATGGTTTTGAATGACATCAGGCCTCTCCCTGCAGAATAATCTCGCTGCAAACAAGAACACACTTGGCGTCCGGATTGCAATTCCGTTTAGACTGTCAATGACGATAATGGAGATTACTAATGAAACCAGGTTTGTTCGCATTGCTTCTCATTCTCGTTGCCGCCTGCGACTCGGGACAAGATAGTCCTGCGGCCGATACGGTGCTACTCGGTGGCAAGGTACTTACCGTTGATGCCAGCTTTTCGATTGCTCAGGCAATTGCGATTAAGGGTTCACGTATCATCGCGGTCGGCGACGACGCAGCAGTCTCCAGCTTTATCGATGAATCGACCAGGGTCATCGAGCTGCAGGGCAAGACTGTTATTCCAGGTCTTATCGACAATCACATGCACTTTATACGTGCCGCGCAACGCTGGAATCTGCAGGCACGAATCGATGGCGTGAATTCGCGCAAGCGCGCATTGGAAATCATCGCAGCGAAAGCGGCCTCGATGCAGCCCGGCGAGTGGGTAATGGTGCAGGGCGGTTGGCGCGAGAACCAATTTGCGGATGAGCCGGGCGGCTTCACACTTGAGGAACTCGATGCGGCGGTACCGAACAATCCGCTATTCCTGCAAATTACCTATCAAACGGTTTACGCGAACACCCTGGCGCTGGAGGCCGTCGGCGTATCACCCAGCGAAGGTGCCAGACACAGCGCCGAACCGCTGGTTTCTCCGGCACCGCCATACGGTCTGTTCAATGCACAAATGCCGGTGGTGTCAGACCAGCAGCTGCAGCAAAACCTGCTCGACTTTATTCACGTGCTGAACAGATCTGGCCTGACCAGCGTTTACGACGTTGGACGTCCACCGGAAGGCGATATCACCTTGCTTGAGCGTATGTCGGCGGACGCACCGCTACCCATTCGTGCGTGGCATACGCTCAAGTACCAGGCGTTCGACGCGGCAGGCGCGGATGCTGCTGTGGCACTGGTGAACAGCAGTGAGCCGAATAGTGGGGACGACTACCTCGGACTATTGGGTCTGGGTGAGCATGTTTACCTGCCGTTTTTTGATCTGCCGGGAATGACGGAGCCCTACGGTGACGATGTTGTGAACGAATTAATGAAGATCTCAACGGCGGCGGCGAAGCGGGGCTTTCATATTCACGAGCACACCATGCTTGAGCAGACTATTCAGACTTACCTTGGCCCTTTGGAGGTGTTGAACGAAAGTATTCCGCTGGCACCGCTGCGCTGGACGCTGGCGCATGTATTCACGATTTCAGATGAGAGTATCCAGCGAGCGAAGGCGCTTGGCCTGACGTTTGCAGTACACAGCGTGTCGATGTTCGCGCCGCCGGCGCTGCAACCGCCCGTACGTGCAATTGCCGACAGTGGTGTTGTTTGGGGTCTGGGGTCCGATTCGACCATTGTCGCGCCGTATCAGCCATTCATAACCTTGGGATGGGTGGTTAGTGGTAAATCAATCAACGGCGAGACCGTCATCGATGCGCCAGTAACCCGGGAAGAGGCGTTGATAGCGCATACACGCAGCAATGCATATCTGATGTTTCGCGAAGATGATCTTGGCACTCTCGAGCTTGGCAAACTGGCGGACCTCGTCGTACTGGATCGTGATTACATGAGCGTTCCTGTCAATGAAATTTTCGATATTGCGCCAGTGCTTACAATGGTCGGCGGTCGTGTAGTATTCGAAGACTAGGCGCGCCAGAGGCAAACAAATGCGATACCTGATTTCCCTAGTCTTGCTGGCATCATCGGTGTCTGCACAAGAACCAGACCCGCTTTTTCAGAGCGACGAGATATTGCAGGTCACGATCGAGGGACCGCTGAGCACTTTGATCAAAGAGAAATCAAAGGAAGATTACCTGCTGGGTTTCTTTCGCTACACCGAAGCGGATGGGTCACCGGTGGAGTTTGATCTGAAGCTGCGCGCGCGCGGCAATTTTCGGCATGACAATTGTGACTACCCGCCGGTCCGCTTAAATTTCAAGAAGTCGCAAACCAAAAATACGCTGTTCGATAAACAAGACAAAATGAAACTGGTGGTGCACTGCAACCGCAGAGCGGAGTATCACCAGATCGTCCTGCAGGAGTATCTCGCGTATCGCGTGTTGAATACACTAACCGACCTGAGCCTGCGAGTACGCCTGCTGCAAGTGACCTATGTTGATAGCGACGAGCAGTGGCGCAGTGAGCCTCGCTACGCTTTCCTGATTGAACACAAGGATCGAGTTGCGAAGCGGCTGGGTTTGAAAGAGCTTAGTGTTCCAGGTACCACCGTTGCTCAGATCGATCCTGAGTACCTGAACCTGACCTCCGTTTTTCAGTATTTCATCGGCAACACCGATTTTTCACCAATTGCTGCAGCGCCCGGTGACGACTGTTGTCACAACTACATCTTGTTCCAGAGTGAGGGTGCGCCGATTACGGCAATGCCCTATGACTTCGATCAATCGGGGTTTGTCGATGCGCCGTACGCCAATGCGAATCCGAAGTTTCGACTGCGCACGGTTAAGCAGCGGCTTTACCGCGGCCGTTGCGTAAACAATGATTACGTTGAGGGCTCTGTGCAACTATTTCGCGACAAGCGTGACGAAATCTACGCGCTGGTCGATCAGCAGGAGGGGTTTTCGGACCGGACTCGAAAAGATCTGATCAACTTTATCGACCGCTTCTACAAATTGGTTGAGGAGCCGAAAGACATTGAAGCGTCGCTTCTCAAGAAGTGCATTTAGCAGTAATTTCCCCTAATTACCGAAGTTCATGCGCAGACCCAGGTAGCCGGCTCTGCCGGGCGTCTGGTAGCCATACACCTGCTCGTAATCTTCATCCAGCAAGTTACTGCCCTTGGCATACACTGATGCAGATTCGCTGAGTTGGTACTGCAGCGTGAGGTCGACCAGCCAATAGCTGGCTAGCGTTACGGTTTCACTCGGATCTGGCCACGGCGGGAAAAATACGTCGCTGCGGGTACCGCCGTAATCGGCAGCAAGGGCCGCGCCGAAGCGTTGCCCTGGAGAAACATAGCCCAAGCTGAATGCGCCGGCGTGCTTCGGTCGCCGAACTTCCTGTACGTTCTTGCCGAGCGGGTCTTCCTGATCTGACTCCGTGTAGGTATAGGAAGCGCTCATGTCAAAGTGCTCGCTGATCTGCCAGCTTGCGCTGAGTTCGGCGCCACTGCGATTGCTGCGGCCGTCGATATTTTCCGCGCTGGCAAGGAAGGTAACCGGATCAAAGACAAAGCCGTTTATTTCATCTTGCAGGTCCTGTCGAAACAGGGACAGCTGCAGCACCACTGCACCGTCCAGCAGTATCTTGTCGACGCCAATGTCATACGAGGTGGTGCGTTCGGGTTTTAGATCCGGGTTGCCAACAAACTGGCCCGGAAAGAATCCGTATAACTCGGTAAACGTCGGATTTTTTCTACCGGTGCCGATGTTGCCGCGCAGCACGGTGGTGTTGGAAAAGTCATAAGCCAACGAAAGGCGACCACTGACGGCGTCGTCAAAATCACTGTTGTTATCGAAACGCGCGCTCAGCAACCAGGTGAATTTTTCCTCCGACAAACCCTGATAGTCCGCGATGACACTGGTGATATCCATTTTCTGCTTTTGATTCGGGTCACCGAAATTAATGGCACCGCTTTGTTCAAAATTGGTTTTTTCCTGTTCGAGCGCGAGCGATAGAACATTCGCAGCGAGTCTGATGTCGGCCTGGTAGGTGACACTGCTGCGATCCGATGCTGACGACGAGTCTTCGCTGCCATCAACGAGATTGCGATTGTCCGATTCGAAAAAATTGACCCGCAAGTGGTGGGTCAAGCGACTATCAGCAGTGCCGTATTTGAGAGCCGCGTTAGCGTAGAAGTTCTCAGCATCGGTTGCGACGTCGCCATCGACCGGCAGACCGGTTACGAAGAAGTCGACCGGATCAAACTGCGAGTAGGCGTCGGTCATTCGCAGGCTCGCATCCAGCGTTAGCGCCTCGCTGGGGCGTAGTTGGGCCGCCAGCGACAGAGTGGTGATATCAGATCCGTCCACTTCTGTGCCGCTTCGCGAAATGTTGGTGCCATCCGTATCCAGTTGTTCGGCGCCGCCACTCAATGACCAGGTTTCCCGGGCAACGGTAGCGCCGAGGCCAATATTGGTGGTGCCAAACGAACCGCTTTCGGCATAGCCGTCGAATGCCGAGGATTCGCGACTTGAATGCGTGATGACGTGTACGACAGCCGCTACCGCATCGCTGCCCCAGAGGGAGCTCTGCGGCCCACGCACAACCTCGATGCGTTCAATATTGCTGGTTGTCAGGTATTCCCAACGAAACTCGTCACCTGTGGCAGGATCATTGGCGCGCACGCCGTCGATCAATACCAGCACATGATTCGCCTCCGAGCCGCGCACGCGTACCTGCGTTTGCGAGCCAGTGGTGCCGGAGTGCGTGACCGCAAAACCCGGCACGGCACGCAACATATCAGTTACGTATCGTGCCTGGCGTTTCTCGATATCGTCACGCGTGATGACGGTCACGGCGCTGCCTATCTGGCTTGCGGCCAATGGTGATCGAGAGCCTGTTACGAGGATCTGATCGAAGTCGCTAGTGGTCTCAATCTGAGCGATCGAGGGCGTGCTGAGCAGAATAACGAGGCCGCTTACTAACAGTCGTAGGTGGTAATGCATGTTGTTCCCCCGCAGAGGTCCCCGAACCTGCGCTTAGTGCCAATCTTGGGAGGGAGGGAGAGAGTCGACATCTCCATGCATCGCCCGCCGCGATTGAACATTGGATCAATCAACAGGCCGGTCTCCGGACTCACAAGTGACGCCAAGCGTCTTCGTTGATCGCCTTCCCACGCTTATGCGCAGTGGCTGCAATGATCAACTGACTTGTTTACCGTTGCGGGGGCAGTGACGGGTTTGCACCGTCTTCCCGTTCAACATCAACAAAACGCCGCTGATGTTCACCTGTTGAGGTTGGTCGATACTCTACGCCCGCATTTCCGGCGAAGCAACTGGCCATTTGGTGATAGTCTTATTCGCTGCGCAAAATAACAAAAACAGGGCGAAAGCAGACATGTTGCACATAGCTATAGCAGCTGGCTTGTTACTTGGCTTGGTCGTGGGGCTCGGCGCTGCAGCAACTGGCAACGAGTGGTTGCTTGCCATCGCCGAGGGATCAGCACCATTCGGTACCCTGTTTATGAATGCGATCCGAATGGTCGTTATACCGTTGATTGTGACGGTTATTTTTACCAGTATCGCGCGCCTCGGTGACCCACGAAAGCTGGGTCGAATCGGCGGTATGACGATGGCCTACTACTGGATTACCTTGTTGCCAGCCATTGCTATCGGTATGGCGACGATGAAGGTGGGACTGCAGTTTGCGAACGAGATCGAGATGCCGCAAGCCGAAGCGACTTCTGTTCCGCAGCTGCAAGGCATTGTGGATTTTTTGGTTAGCCTGGTGCCAGCAAACCCGTTTGCAGCAGCCAGCAGCGGCGCGATATTGCCACTGATCGTATTTACTGCCCTGGTTGCCGCCGCCACCGGCACGCTTGCCAAAGAACGTCGAGAGCGCCTCATCAATCTCGCCGATGACGTTAGCGAAGCACTGATCAAACTCGTCTGGTGGATCTTGTACACGGCACCTATCGGTGTGTTTGGGCTTGCCGCGCCGGTCACCGCGCAACTAGGTTGGGACCTGATTCAAAGCCTCGCAATATTTATCGTTTGCGTGTTCGTGGGATTACTAATCTTTCTGTTGTTGGTGACGTTGCCGCTGGTGTGGTTCGTCGCGGGTATCACGCCCGCCAGGTATATGCGTGGCACGCTGGGCGCTGTTGCCGTTGCCGCATCGACCACGAGTACGGCCGCCGCTATCCCGGTGACGCTTGAGGAAACCACCAACAACCTCAAGGTCTCGGAGACCATCGCCGACTTGCTGATTCCTCTCGGTGCGTCCATGCATCGACCGGGCAGTGCGCTATTCCAGGGCGCGGCGATTGTTTTTCTCGCCTACCTGTTCGACGTGCCAATTCCGTTAGCCGCTATGGGCGCTGCGATGCTGGCGACGTTTCTGGTGTCATTGACGGTCGCGCCGGTACCGTCATCCAGTGTCGTCACAATGGCGCCGGCGCTGGATGCGGTTGGCGTGCCGGTCGCCGGTCTGGCTATCGTGCTTGGCATTGATAGAATTCCGGACATGATGCGTTCGGCGGTCAATGTTCTTGGACAGGTTTCGGCTGCAGTGTGCGTGGACCGATGGACAAGGACGAAGTGAATACAACGATAAACAAATGGATCTTGTTCGCATTGGTGGTAGCAACGCTCTGGCTCAGCGGCGATGCACTGGCACACAATGTATCGAAGCAGGATGCTGAATTAATCGCCGGCAAGACCGGCGTGCAGTTCGGTCTGTATGTCTGGCTGGGCGCCAAGCACATGGTGACCGGCTATGACCATCTGCTGTTTTTGGTCGGGGTAATTTTCTACCTCAAGAGCCTGCGAACCATTGCACTATTTGTCAGTCTTTTCGCGCTTGGGCACAGCATTACTTTGATCGCGGGTGTCTGGCTTGGCCTCGATGTCAACGCTTATCTGGTAGATGCGATTATTGGCCTGTCAGTTGCCTACAAGGGTTTCGATAATCTGAGCGGCTTCGACAAACTGTTCGGTGACAGTCCGGATGAGAGATTGGCGGTTTTCATATTTGGTCTGTTCCACGGACTCGGGCTGGCGACAAAGCTGCAGGATCTGGGTTTGGCTCAGGACGGCTTGCTCGCAAACCTCATTTCCTTCAACCTTGGCGTGGAACTCGGGCAGTTGTTTGCTCTGGTGGCAATTGTATTGTTACTACGACTGCTGCCCTCGCGTGGTGAAAAATCGAGCATGGGTACGGCCGTTAATGTTGGGCTTATCGTCGCAGGTTTCGCGCTGATGGCCTATCAGATTGGCCTTTACTTACAAACTTAGGAATATAGAGATGGGAAAATCGACCATTGTTTTAGTGACCCTTGCCGCACTTGGACTTGGTGCCTTAATTGGCACCAGTCTAGTTGATGAAGCGGACCCGGAAACCGTCGCAACGGACGCGGCAGTCGTGGGCGGCGCTGTGGCCAGTGGCGTTGCCAGCGGCGGCGCGCCGACGTTTCGTTTTCTGAGCCCGGACGCGGTTACTTTAGAAAAGGACGAGTACGGCCAGGTTGTAGCGGCTGCCGTTGGCGAAAACTACATTGCACGTGAGCGCGGCTTGAAAACAGAAGTACTGGAAATCGCACTCGACCTGGATGCCACTGTCGAATACAAGGCATTGATGCAGCAAGGCGATTCGATTTCATTTCGTTGGAGCACGGATGGTGAAGCGTATTACGATTTCCACGCCCATGACGAAGCGTTCGGTGATGAATTTTTTACCCGCTATGCGGAAGGCGAAGGTAGCAGCAGTGCCGGCACCATCGTAGCGGCATACGACGGCCAACATGGTTGGTTTTGGCTGAACATTTCAGATGCGCCGATTACGATCACACTCGAAGTCATGGGCTTTTATGATGAGATCGTCGAGATAGAACTCGAGGCATACTAGTTCGCGAGGGTCGCCTCGACGCGAACGTCCACGCGGACTTCGTCATCAACCCAGCTGGTATCTTCCCATTCGCCTACACCGACGCCGAGATCCAGGCGCTTGAATTCGGCGTGACCGGTAAGGATCCTCTGGTCATCCTGTGCGTCGATCGTAAAGCGCAGCATCACGGGCGCGGCGACGTCCTTGATGATCAGTTCGCCTAGAGCATTGAAAGAACCGTCGTCGTTTTGCTCAAATGAGGAAGCACGATAATAGGCGGCAGGATAGGCACGTGTATCGAACCACTCCGGATCTGACAGCACGTCGTCGCGCTCCTGATCGTTGCTGTTCACTGCGGCGGTATTGACAGTGACATCGAACCTACCGCTCGCTGGCGCGTCGGATGAGAACTGCAGATCAGCGCTCCAGGATAGCCACTCGCCATCGAAGTCGGCGCCAGCCTGACTGCCGGTAAATCGGATATAGCTCTTGTCGTAGTCAATTTGCCACACCGGCAAATCGGACGCGGTGCCAGCCGCCGATGCTGCGTCGTCGCGTGTTGCTGCCGCAGTCGTGGCAACATTTCCCGGGCTGCTGCCGGAGCCCTGCTTGCCCGACTGTCCAAGCACGGCAAATCCCAGTGCGATGATTGCCGCAAACAATGCCACGCTGGTCGCGGAGACTATACGACCGAGCACACCGTCTTTATCGAAAAATGCATGCTTCAGTGCCGCCCCTATGTGCACGAGTGCGATCAAAGCGAGCAGCTGGGCGAGTGTCTCGTGAATATCCTTGAAAGTTTTTTTGAGATCCGGATCAGGTGCAACGAAATCGGGAAGTTGGAAAAGACTAAACCAACTTACCGAGTAGGCGGAGGCCGATGACATCAGCCAACCCGTGATCGGGACAAGAATGATCAGGCCGTATAGCGACCAGTGACTAATGTGTGAGGCTCTGATCTGCCAGCCTGGCATCGTGGCAGGCAATTGTGGCGGTGGATTCTTTATACGCCAAACGAGTCTTAACAAAGCCAGTGCAAGAATCGTGATGCCGACCGACTTGTGATTCGCGAGCAACGCCAACTCACGAACGGCGAGGTCTTTATCGCCCGCGAGGTCAGCCAGTTTTGCGAGAACAAACTGCAGGACGATCGCACCTGCGATCGTCCAATGCAGAATTTTTGCCGTATTACTGTAGTGCGTGTTGCTCAATCTGTGTTTTGTGGCATTTCAACGCTGATGCTGATGGTCACTTCATCACTCACGTTCGGCACGGCGCGGGCCATATCAAATTCTGACCGCAAGACGGTTGTCGTTGCATCCACGCCGACAATCGGTTTTTTTGATCGCGGATGATTTGCCGCTTTGTTAATCGTTGTGGTCAGAGTTACCGACTTGGTTATTCCTTTGATGGTCAGGTCGCCGACGACGTCATAGGTACTGTCGCCGGTGGACGTCATGGAAGTCGACTTGAAGG
>Ga0316204_10012183_pt1 | contig 10564 bp, 9 predicted proteins | sample 6monrhotite_MG_2_FD_205661 | JGI IMG/M metagenome (GOLD analysis project Ga0316204, IMG submission 205661) | Microbial mat bacterial communities from mineral coupon in-situ incubated in ocean water Damariscotta River, Maine, United States -... | ecosystem: Environmental > Aquatic > Marine >... | reverse complement strand
TTTCATTCCCGATGAGGCGCTCAAGAAGGCCATTGCGAATGTCAAAAAGTTGGGATACAAAGTTGTCTTAGGCAAAAATATTCGGGCGCTTCGAGGCTTTACAGCCGGCACTGATGCCCAGCGGCTAGAGGACCTGCATGCGATGTTTGCAGACCCAGAGATCGATGCGATTTGGTGCGCTCGGGGTGGTTATGGCTGTACGCGTTTGCTTCCCATGATTGATTATGATCTCATCCGCAGTAATCCTAAAGTGCTGATCGGATACAGTGATATTACGGCCTTGCACAATGCTATTTTGCAGCGCAGTGATTTGGTAACTTTTCATGGGCCGGTAACCTCCTCGACCATGACCGCCTATACCACTCAACAATTTAAAGCGGTACTCGAAACTCCGGGAAGGCACCAGATCAAGCTCTCCAAAGCCAATCAGGAGAAAAAAGATGAGCTTTATCAGGCGAAAACTATCCGGGGTGGAAAAGCACGTGGCGCTTTGATCGGGGGCAACCTCTCCCTTTTGGCTGCGATGGCCGGCACGGCTTATGAGCTTGACTTTCGAGACAAACTGGTCTTTATGGAAGATATTGAAGAGAAGCCTTATCGGGTCGATCGGATGCTCACTCAACTTCGGCAGTCCGGACGTCTAGGCGAAGCAGCAGGCTTTGCTATGGGGACTTTTGCAGGCTGTGAACCTGAACCTGATGATCGTTCGCTCAGCCTCTTAGAAACCCTCGAAGACCGACTTTTAGGCCTTCGGAAACCTTGTGCCTATGGATTATCCTGGGGCCACATTTCCAATCAAGCAACCCTGCCAGTAGGAATTCAGGCAGAACTAGATGCAGACCAACATACTCTAACGCTTTTAGAGGCTGGGGTTAGTTAGGATTTTTTCCAAAATAATAATCAGATGAAATACCCATGGGTTATGGCCCTCCAGAACGCGGAATAGGGAAGCTGCTTGTTGATTCTTTTTTTGTCCATAAGGTCTTCTTCTTTTTGTCCGCAAAAAGAAGCAAAAACTCCCCGCTGAAAGAGCCATTTCTTACCGCTTCGCTGCATGGAATAAGCCTAAACCTGGTAAACTCGTGCGGCATATCGGATTCCAGGATTTATATGGATGGAAACTTCGAATAGTAACTATAGCTTGGGTTTAGTTTTACTCGAACAAGGCCAGCTTTTTTACGGCTTATTCCATCCGACTTCGCTAAAATGGCTAATACGCGGGAGATTTCAATTACCTAATACTTTTTCCATAAAAAACTAAAAAACAGAACTTTATTAAAATTATACACACATGAAACTACATATCCGCACTTATGACTTACCACTGGCCAATACCTTTCGTATCACGCATGAGTCGCGGGATATTCAACCTACTGTGATTGTAGGGTTGGAAGATCACGAGGGACGTATCGGATGGGGAGAAGCCACGGCAGTGCCCTACTATGGACAATCCACTCAAAAGCTAGTTACCAATCTCGAAAAACAGCGAACTAGGATCGAGGGTAATCAACTGGATAGCCCCGAACAATTTTGGGCAGATATGTTTGAATTGTTTCCGACCGATCCTTTCGAACTTTGTGCATTAGATATTGCGGCCAATGACCTTTATGGGAAACAACAAGGCTTGCCACTCTATCAAATCTGGGACTTGGACATCAGTAAACGTCCCTTGACCAATTACACCATAGGAAGAGCCCCAATTCCGGAGATGCAATCTAAACTTACAGCATGGCCTTGGCCGCTCTACAAAGTCAAACTGGGCACAGATCACGATTTGGAGATCATCAAAGCCCTGCGAGAAGTTAGCCCCTCTCCTTTTCGGATAGATGCCAATACCGCCTGGACTGCTGAGCAATGTATCGAATATGCGCCTTTGCTAAAAGATTTAAACGTTGAATTTATCGAACAGCCCTTACCGGCTGATGCCTGGGAGGATCAAAAAAAGGTTTTCGAACAAAGTATTTTGCCGCTTATGGCGGATGAAAGTTGTCAGACCGAAAGTGATGTAGATGCTTGTGTAGGCTATTTCCACGGGATCAATATCAAACTGGTCAAATGTGGGGGTTTGACTCCAGCGAGGCGTATGATCAAAAGAGCCCGAGAACTCGATCTTAAGGTAATGGTAGGTTGTATGACAGAATCCTCGGTAGGAATTTCTGCCATTGCCCATTTATTGCCCCTCCTGGATTATGTGGATATGGATGGAGCTTTACTGCTGTCCAAAGACATCGCCAGTGGTGTCCGTATTGAAAACGGGATTACCTATTATGTGGATGCCCCTGGGACAGGTGCAAAACTTTTGGATTATCCTTAATCTTCGAAATCTTCGCGCCCTCCTTTAAGTTGCTTTTGATAATCTTCTAATACCTCCCAGTCTCCGTTGGCAGCAAGTCGAGCTTGTGCCGGCCAAGTACCGGGGTCATGCATTTGAAAGTGGTTATCCGCTTGCGTCAGCATGAGTTCGAGGTCGGCAGGATCAGATTTAGCTAAATCTCCCAAGGTCAGGATTCCAGCACCTTTCAGGATGACTTCAATTTTAGGGCCAATGCCTTCAACCACTTTAAGGTCATCACCTTCATTAACATCTACATTTTTGGTCGTGGCTGTTTTTGTTGGTAGTTCATTGGCAGGGGTATCTTTGAGTATTTTTGCCTGTCCTACCCAATTATCTTTTTCAATGCGCCCTTCAAAATACTGAATCTGTTGGGTTACATTTTTGATATCTGCTGCCGACCAGTCTGCAATTTGTTCGTAAGATTGAATACCAATGTCATTCAGTTTCTTTTCCAAAAAAGGTCCAACACCATCGATCAGGCTTAAATCATCCCGATCTTGTGATCTTAACAGCGCGCGGTCAGTGGCGAAAATATCGGTACCTACTCCTCTATTCATTGGAGCTTCCTGTTCATCAAAATCATTTTCCACTCTATCGGTCGGCATCCCTCTGGAGGCTAATTGCTCGCCTGAACTGATGCGGCCTTCAATCTGATTGAGGTTGTTTTTTAGTTGCCCATTTTCCGCTTCTAATTGCGCCAGACGAGCTTCAATGGTTGCCATCCGAGTTGCTTCGGCATCTCCTCCTCCTACCGGGTCAGCCACTGGACGCTCTACATGCTCCGCTTTTAAGGCTTCGTTTTCTTGCTTGAGGTATTGAACTTGCTGTTGAAGTGCGCTAATTCGTGCAACATTAGCATCGGGATCATCCCCGCTGGCAGCATCGATTTGGGTTTGTAATTCCTCGTTCCTGCCCTTTAGGTAAATAATCTGCTGGTTTAGGCTTTTGACTTGAGCCGATTCCTTGACCCCACTTTGCTGATCAACTTGTTGTTGCAGTTCTTGGTTACGCGTTTTCAGTCCCAGGATTTGGTCATTGAGTTCATCAAAGGTCGCCCCATAACTCACTCCAGACTCCTGGTTTTTATCAGCTTGGCCTCGCAGCAGAAATACTTGTTTATTCAGATCGCTATTTTCTTGTTCAAAACGGTCTGCCGATAAACGGGCCTGATTAAGATCATAAGCTGCTTTCTTAAGGTCCGCATCTTTAAGTGCGATCTCTTCGTCATGCTGCTGAATCTGCTCTTCCAGACTTACTATTTGCTGATCCTTTTTTTTTAATTCTTTTTTAAGCGTTCTCACTTTCCGGCTGCGCATAGCATAACCGACAAGCAAGCCAAATAAAAACGCCCCCAGGCAGAAAGCGATAAAGAGCAGGCTTTCGTAACTGGTCAATTGTTGAAAAAAGGCTTTAATATCTATCTGATTCATTACTTATAATTTCGCTTATTGAATGATAATGTCTACTCGGCGATTTTTTTGACGGCCTTCCTCCGTTTTATTGGGAGCCACTGGAGTTTCTTCTCCCCGGGATTCCGTAAAAATTCGTTCGTTGCCTAAGCCAAGTCGCGTAAAGTAAGCTCGAGCGCTATCTGCCCGGAGTTTACCTAATCTATAATTATAGGTTTGTGTAGCAATACTATCGGTATGTCCGACAATGGTCAGGGTCACGCTATCTACGGCTGTAAAATAAGTCATTACCGAATCTGCATAATTCTGAAACGCTGGTCCTGGTCGGAAGGCAGCGGAATTATATTCAAAATTTGCATCAGAAAAGGTCATGTTATTGAAGGTAAAAGCACCTTTCCCGTCTTCACTTTCGGTACTCACTCCAGAAAAGCTAAGCGGTCTTCGCAACTGATCGGTACTATCTACCTGATAATCGAGGGTCATCCGATCTTGAGCAATACCCTGCTCAATAAACATGGTCCGTATCTGATCTGCTCGGGCAATCCCCAGGTTATCGTAAAACCCTTTTTGAATCGATTGTTCCGAAAGCCTTAAGCCACCCGTGATGACTAAGTTCCGATCGGTATTGTCTTTTAAATAAGCTCCAACCCGACTTAAGAAGTCAAAATTATTGGTATTCACCAGCGGCTGTAGCGCAGCGCTATCAAACCGAAAATGATCATAGCCACTTAAAACGACCGTTTCTCCATCCTTGAACTGAAGGGTTTTCAAACGAAAATCTTCTTCTTCAACGTCATCGACACAAGCTTGCCTCACCTGACAGATAAAGTACCAGCGTGCCGCGAGGAGGTAAATTAAAAAAAGTAAAAACCAGAAAAATGCTCTCATACTATTACTTTTCATTTCGCCCTTTCTTAAGGAGGCGACTTTCCGAAAGATACTAAAATGCGTCTAAACTGGCTTCACTTTTTACAACTCAATTTAGGGAGTGGTAAACAAACCCAAATCCGGAGGAAGTGGTAAAAGGTTATGCCCTCGGTCAATGACCGTTAATTTGCATTGCTGCAAGGGTTGTACAAACTTCCGCAAGGCCTCTAGCCGGATCAGATGATCTCGCGCTCCTACGATTATGGTGGTAGGCGTTTCTACATTAGCGCCCAGTATCACTGGGAAATTCGGGAGCGACTGCCAACATCTGAAAAGGCGTTCCCGTTGTTTTGGGTTTTTCAAGTGCTTTTGGGCGAAATAATGGGGGAATTTTTTCAACCAGCCATTCTTATATAAAAATCCAGAAGCATCCAGCAACCAGTCCGGTTGACTTAATAACCCTTGTATACCACGCCTCCAGGACTGCGGGACATACTCGGTCAACATTTTATAGGGGCCTGATATTCCATCGGGGGATAAAAGTAAGATGCTTTTGGTTAAGCGCGGATGAACCTGACTTAGGGTGAGGGCAATCCTGGCTCCCAAGCTAAAACCAATCAAATGAATAGGCCCTTCATCCAATAGAAATTTAATAATTGGATCAAAATCTCTTAAACCAAAAGTTTCCTTATTCCAGGTGGTTTCGCCGTGCCAAGGCAGGTCAACCGCACAAATACTCAATTGGGGGAATTGCTGGCTCAGAGTTTCAAAATAACTACCATCCTGTGCAAATCCGTGAATGGCCAGTGCGTATTCTGGGCCATGTCCATAAATTCGAGCAAAAAAAGTACCATTCGGCGTTTCAATCGCCTGACTTTTATAAGGTTTTGGTGCGTCCTCCATCTACAGTTATACTTGTCCCCGTGATATAAGAAGCTGCTGGAGATGCTAGAAAAGCAATGGCATTCGCTACTTCTGTAGCCGTACCAAAACGTTTCATCGGGATACTATCTTCCCAGTGCTTTTTTTCTTCTTCGAGACTGTGTCCTTTGCGATCCGCTAGATCCGCTAAGAGAGACCGAAGCCGTCCGGTATCCGTAGCTCCGGGCAATACATTGTTTAAGGTAATCCCAAAAGAACCGAGTTCGCCCGCCATCGTTTTTGACCAGTTGGCCACTGCTCCCCGAGTGGTATTCGACACGCCTAAGCCATCAATTGGTGTTTTGACGGAAGTTGATACGACATTGATAATTCTGCCATAACCGGCCTTCTTCATACCCGGCACCAGCAATTGCGTGAGTAAATGATTGCACACCAAATGTTGGCGAAAAGCATTTAAAAAATGTTCCGGGTCTGCCTCCGTGATGGGCCCTGCTGCTGGTCCTCCCGTATTATTCACGAGAATATGATAGGTGCGCTCTAAACAAAGAACCCCCACCCGCTTTTTCAGGTCGGCGGGATCATTAAAATCTACGACCAGGTAATCGTGATCTTGCTCTGGATGTTTTCGCTGACGATCCAAAGCCTGTGAAAACTCACTTAACAGTTCGGCTGAACGCGCAACTAAAGTAACCGAAGCACCTAAATTTGCCAGAGCCTGAGCTGCAGCTTTACCGATCCCTTTGCTAGCACCACACACCAGCGCGCGCTTGCCACTTAGATCTATATTCATAATTCTGCTTTTTATTAGAAGCGAAATATAAGCATAATGAATACATTTGCAGTATTCGAGTCGCTTCGAATGCATTTTCTACACTAAACCATCTATCTGATATTGTGTCTATAAATACTGATCTACAAATACCAACACGAATTGATTTGGCTCCCGGGCAAAAGGTTTACTTTGCCTCCGATTTCCATCTGGGGATTAATGCCAAGCACAGCAGCGCAGCGCGCGAACGCCAGATCGTACGTTGGTTGGAACAGATTAGCACAGATGCCGCGGCTATTTTTTTAGTGGGCGATCTTTTTGAATTTTGGTTCGAATATCAAACGGTTGTGCCCAAAGGTTATATCCGTTTTCTGGGTAAACTGGCAGCTTTAAAGGACCAAGGTATTCCCATTTTTGTCTTTACCGGCAATCACGATATGTGGCTATTCAATTATTTCCCAGAAGAATTGGGTATTCCGGTATTGCGAAAGCCCTTGGAAATTCAAATTCAGAACCATGCTTTTTTTATTGGCCATGGCGATGGTTTAGGCCCCGGAGATTATGGGTACAAGGTACTGAAAAAGGTTTTCGCCAATCGGGTGTGCCAGTGGTTATTTGCCAGGATTCATCCGAATTTCGGCATCGGTATGGCTTGGTTCTGGTCGCAAAGAAGTCGGGCCGCACAACCGCACAATGAAGAATTTTTAGGCCCCGAAAAAGAATGGTTAATTCAATATGCCCACCGGAAGTCTCAAGAAATGAAGGTGGATTATTTTGTGTTTGGCCATCGTCATTTGCCGATCGATTATCAATTGGCCAAACAGACTACGCGTTATATCAATCTGGGGGAATGGATGCATTATTATACCTATGCAGCATTTGACGGCAATGAAATGCAGTTAAAGGCATTTGAACAAGATCTTGTGGTTTTTGGAAAAGACATCATTTAAGAATCCTTCAAACTGGTTCTCCTTTTTAGGATTGCCTCCGGCGGCCACTTTTTCTTGATAAAAAGCGGTGAAAAATCCCTACGGTCCCGTCCCGAATTTTTGAGGGATGCGGGAAAGGCTCCGGTTCCTTTTTTAACGCTTCAAAAGTAAACGCAAAAGGGAACCCCTAAAACTCGCCTTAAACACTCAGGAACAAAACTCGGTAATTAGGCTTGTAAAGTCCCAAAGGCAAAGCTTTGGATCTGTATTGGCTCAAACAAGTATGGATTCTTTTCCTTTCGCGTTTGCTTTTTACACTAAAAGGAACAATAGCCGAATATTTTGGGCACCAGCAACCTAAAATAGCTCCAAAAGTTTAAAAAACTTTAAAGACTAAAACTTATTTGGCTTTATGGGCAACATAGAAAAGGTCCAGGCAATCTTCCTGAGCCGGAGCGACTTTAAAGTCCTCCAGGACAATATTCATTACTCCGCTGTTATCATTTTGTAAAAGCTTTCGGCGATTCAATCGGTTCAGAATATCGTAGGGTATTTGTAATAATTGCCGAGGCAAACGGTATTGTAAATTTAAAACATCAAAGCGGGTGATCCGCTCCACCGACTTTTTGTTTTCCTGGTAATATTGCATTACTTTTTCGTTGCCATATACTCCAGAGCAGTCCACCGACCTAAAATGTTTTAGCAGCAGGCTTTCCAGTTCTTGAACACTGTATTCTCGAATATGCCAGGGGTTTCGCGTAAGCGACATTTTGCGATTAGGTGTAGTTAGCACAAAAGCTCCTCCTGGCTTGAGTACCCGAGCAATCTCCCGGACATAGTCTTCGTCTTTTACAATATGCTCAATCACTTGGAAACTGATCACGAAATCAAAAGTATTATCGGGCAGATCAATGGGAGGAACCGTCATCTGTTGGAAAGTAACCTTCTGTTGTAAATCTCCAGATAAAGGTACTTCCGTTACGAATTTATCGATCGTCAAGAACTCCGTCGTTTTGGGTGCTATAATCTCTACCCCATAACCACTCCCGGTCCCAATTTCGAGCACCTTGCCGTGGACGATCTGTGCTGCATCCATATAAGCCCGAAGAGAGCGTTGAAATACGTAGTTATCTGAATGATCGGTATGAGAAACCCGCTCTGCCGTTTGCATAATTCTTCTTTAGTTAAAATCGAGGCAAATATACAGAATTCACTTGCCAATTGTATGCTATTGATTGAATGTCCTTAAATTGCCATTCGAAAAATAATCTTATGTCCGCTACTAATTTTCTTCCTAAACTTAAAGCGTTTATTAAAGCTCGATTGCAGGAACAATCTATGATTCCGGCGCACCGCCAGGAAAAGCTATTAGCGATCGCCCATTTTCTGCACCTCCATTTATCACCCCAATCTTTCCTGGCTTTAAATTATGTATGCACCCATAATTCCCGAAGAAGCCAGATCGCCCAAATTTGGTCCTGGGCAGCAGCCCATTATTTTGGATTGGAAAATTTAAGGCATTTTTCAGGAGGTACGGAGGTGACTGCTTTTAATGAAAATGCCGTGAAAGCTATGGAACGGGCAGGCTTTCAAACCGCTAACGATGCGAAAAACAACCCCAAATACCGCATTGTCTGTGATCCACAACTGGAACCACTCCTCTGTTTTTCCAAATACTTTGATGATCCATACAATCCCCAAAAGGATTTTATTGCGTTGATGACCTGTTCAGACGCAGAAACGAATTGTCCTTTTATCCCAGGAACAAAGCAGCGATTTTCTTTGAATTATGAAGACCCCAAGGTATCCGATGGGACTTCAGAGGAGGAGTACATTTATGATCAATGTGTGCAACAAATTGCTCGAGAAATCCTGTTTTTAATGCAAGAGCTCTCCTCCATTTCGAAGTAAGTGCAATGGGCTGTCCCGATAGAGTTCTTCTTTTTCCAGGGAATATCCAAAGGTAGCAGATGGTAAAAGTCGATTCAGGTATTTGCTCAGTAATTTCAATTTGGCAACCGGAACACTAATCGTATGGTGTTTTCCGTCAAGGGTATGAAAGTAGAGCAAGCCATATTGCCAAAATTTCAAGCCAAAAGGCATTCGTTCAGTTACTATTGCATATACCCAAACTAGGGATTCCGGGTGATCGTGCAGGGCCCTAAAAATGGTATTTTGCTCAATATTCTGCTGGCGAATAGATTTAACAATCAGGGCCAAACTAATCCCAGAAACACCTAAACCTAATATGAAGAAAAAAACACTTCTTCCCAACCCTAAAATACCCATTATCAAACCTGTAAACAAGAGAAAACAAGAAGCTAACAGCTGTTGCTGAATTTCTTTTCGAATGGCATTCTCCAAAATTTTCATGGCGGGATGCCTTAGAAGTGGGTCCTTTTTCTTTTGATCCATTTACAATAGAAATTTTTGTCTAAGCGGGGTTTTAGTTTTTTGGTTTTTTTTGAAAAAAAACTTAAAACCCCGCTCTACAAATCAAAGTCCAAGCCTATAATTTACTGCTTTTTTATCGCAAAATATAATCCAAGCAATGCATGGTAAAACAATTTGTTTAATAAAACTCTTTTGGGTATATTTGCATAGGTACAACGTTGGATTTCTTTTTTTGCTCATGCAAAATTAATTTTTGTGCCTCGGAAATGCTTCCTTTGAGCAATATATAATGATCAATCAATTGCAAAATTACCATTCATGGAGAAAGTGACCTATACTGAAGATAATATACGTTCCTTAGATTGGAGAGAACATATCCGTATGCGTCCTGGAATGTATATTGGAAAGTTAGGAGACGGGGCTTCACCTGATGATGGCATATATATTCTGGTGAAAGAAGTCGTCGATAACTCTATTGATGAGTTTGTAATGGGTCATGGAAAACGGATCGAGATCGAGGTGAGTGATGATGGAGAAATGTGTATTCAGGATTATGGTCGGGGAATTCCCTTAGGGAAGGTTATCGATTGTGTATCCAAGATCAATACGGGTGGAAAATACGATTCAAAAGCCTTTAAAAAGTCCGTAGGTCTAAATGGTGTAGGTACCAAAGCAGTGAACGCCTTATCTCATTATTTTCGGGTAGAATCTGTCCGAGATGGGAAGATCAAAGTCGCTGAATTTGAACAAGGTAATTTGATTAAAGACCATAAAATCGCGAAAACAGATCGCGAAAATGGTACGACCATGTATTTCCGACCGGATCACACGGTATTTAAAAAGTACCGCTTCCGAAAGGACTTCATGGAAGCTCAACTTTGGAATTATGCGTACTTAAATGCAGGTTTAAAACTACATTTCAACGATAAAATCCTGTATTCTAAAAATGGTTTACTGGACCTCTTGGAGCGTAAAGCTA
>Ga0316204_10012181_pt1 | contig 10566 bp, 6 predicted proteins | sample 6monrhotite_MG_2_FD_205661 | JGI IMG/M metagenome (GOLD analysis project Ga0316204, IMG submission 205661) | Microbial mat bacterial communities from mineral coupon in-situ incubated in ocean water Damariscotta River, Maine, United States -... | ecosystem: Environmental > Aquatic > Marine >... | reverse complement strand
CATTATGACGAATTTGATTAAGCCATAAAGAAATCTTGTCACTTTTACGATCGAAGAATACTTTCAAACCATCTTGACGAATAGCTTTAATATAAGTTTCTTCGACTTTTAATATTTGAATATCCTTGTTAATAGAGATACCAGGAATATTCAAATCCTGAGACTGAGTGTTTTCTTTCATGGTTAACCCATGTCCCACAAGTGTTGCCTGAGCAAGTCGCTTTTAACTATACAAAAAAACGAAGACTAAATTAATTACTTGATTCCATAACTAAATTGATTCCAACACCATTATTATTGATATAAAATAGCCTCTTAGGGTTACTTTACTCTCTTTTTAAGGGATACCTATGTCCTGAGGTTTCGATAAGATCACATATTACTTTTTTACCAGTAATATGTATACTTTTTAGTCTCCAATTTCCTTTATATGCAGTCGATGATCGACTTTTTCTAAAAAGACAGACTACGGCTCTCATATATTTCCAACTTACCATAATGGCTGTCAAGTTAAAAAGCAAAGATATTCAAAGCATATTGTACTTTGATACCAAATGCATAACCAAATTCAACTTTGTTTACTACCCCTTCAAAATATTTTTTCGTATTTCCTCTAAAATAGATATTAAGACTATAGAATCGGAATTTACTCTGTTTAATAACCCAACTTAATTGAGGTTCCAAAAGCAAGTTAATACCTGAATCAATCTGATAATAACCTTTTATTGAATAACCCAGACCTCCACCCATTATAAAAAATAAATTATTTCCCAAATATGTATACCGTGAATATGATAAATTAAAGTCAAAATTGATATACAAGTTATTATTTGAAGTGCTATTTTTTTCAGTAAGAATTGGTATATCAGCTACAAATGATATTCCATATCTATTTTTTTCATATTTCCATCCCAAAAACTCGTCTAGTGAAAAAAATCTTTTTGAGTGTAATGAATTACCTGTTAAGAAAGGAGAGCCTCCTGACTCCATTACAATACCGTTAGTTAATGAATAGGTCATTTGTACATAACAATTAAAAAGAATCATAAAGAAGAGAATTGATTTTAATTTACATTTCATATATTACTACCTTTAAGTCCTATAATCATCTTACAATTTTAATCATTAGAAACTAACACGAAGTTGGTTTCACTAAAGTTATACATTTCAGCTAACGCTCAAACTCACAAGACGTTTGCAAAGAAAATGTGCCACGAAGTGGCCTTGTTTGTTGAGCTTAGATGTACGACGGTTTGTGTAACTTCTTTTTTATCCTTTTTCTTGAACTTGTTCTAATAAATTTAAAAGAAAAAGTATGTGACTAGCTCTTAAATTGACAAAACTTAGGTCGTTAAAGAAATAATACTACTGTATAAACCCATTTACTAATGTTGGTATTGACTTTTGAACTGTTGTACCATCACCTAATTGACCTAAATCATTTCTACCCCAGCAATAAATCAAACCATTAGCTGTGGCACATGTATGGGAAAAGCCAGCTTCAATATTACTAACTGGAAATGGTAGACCCATAACAGGTACAGGTACAGTTGAATTTACGGGATAAGATGTATTTCCCAATGCACCAGAATGGTTGCTACCCCAGCAAAAAGCACTACTATCTACAATAGCACAACTGTGCCCAGCACCAGCCGACACTTGAGTAACATTTGAACTCAACCCTGTGACAGGTACTGGTACTAAGCTATCTAAAGGAGAACCATTACCTAACCTTCCAGAGGTATTATCACCCCAACAATAAGCACTACCACCTACGACTGCACAAGAACGGCTAACACCCTGAGAAATATCGCTAACATTATTGCCTAATCCCGAAACGGCTACTGGAGTGTGGCTGTCTATTGTTGTTCCATTTCCTAGTTGTCCTGTTGTATTTTGTCCCCAACAATAGGCAACACCTGCACTAATGGCACAAGTTGTATTGCCATTGGCCGAAATTTTGCTTACATTTGAACCAAGGTTACTTACAGGAAATGGTGTGTTAGAAGTAAAAATACCCAAACCATTACCTAATTGGCCAAGATCATCACTACCCCAACAATAGGCAACTCCAGAGATAGTCATACAATTATGATTAAAACCACTATTAATATTTTGTAACGTTCCCAGTGGTAAATCTAACAATTGCTCAGGAGTTCTATTAAAAAAAGTAAAATTATTAAAGGCACCCCAACAATAAGCACTATTATTTGCAATGGCACAACTATGTCTTTCAGATGTAGTAATCTCCGTAACACCAAAAGTTAAATCCAAAACATTGACCGGTACTAAACTATTCTCAAGTGAACCATCACCTAATTGAGCCCAGTTATTCTCGCCCCAACATTGTGCCGACCCGTTGACGACAGCACAAGTATGTGTAATGCCTGGGCCTATTGAACTTGGAAAGAGCTCGTCACATGTAATATTAATGTTTGAAATATTGCCGGTAACAACTCCAGATTCATTTTGAATTAAGCACCCTTTTCCCTCAGGGGTTGTTAGTATTTCAACAAGATAACTCGTATTGTTACCTAGTTTTTGAATAAAAGAAAAACTTCCCTCTGATGTTAATGTAGCTTTGAACAACCCATTAAGGCTTAACTCAACCTCTTCACCACTATCTAACCCCGTAACAATACCGCCAATTAAGTTACCACCTACAACATTTAGACAGTTATCATCATTAAAGTCGGGATCCTTATACGTGCTAGCATTTAAGTTATTTATTATTGCATTGTCCAATTGACTTTTCAATTCCTGTGTAGAGTTTTTTATTCGGCTTTCAACGATAGAGCCATATATTTTACGATAAGGTGTTGTTTCCACTTCAGAACTTAAGGTTGTTATTATATCGCCACTATTTAAAGTGCTACCAAGTTGCCACTTAACAATACTATTAAGGTTTTCGCCTCTAATTATTTTTTGATTCAAGCCATTTAATACAACGGTTACTGTGTGGCTAAAAGTATCAGTGTGCGTTCGCCAGCCATAAGTTGCCGAACAGAATTTCCACCAACATTTTTGACCAGTTTTTTCCCAAACAGAATAACCTATTCTTACATTATTTAATTGGTACACAATAGTAAGGTTAAGGTTTGAACTATCGACTTGATTTAAACGAAATTTAGGATCACAAGTATAAGGGTTTACAGAGCAATACTCAGATTGAATATCTAATACTATATTACCTGTTACTCTTGCACTTACAACATTGATACTGCCAACACTCACACCTGATTGATAAAAGCTAATAGGCATTTCATTGGCTATTTGACTTTTTACATCAATGTTTAATTCACTACAATTTGCCTGAGGACAAGCATCTCCTAGAGATAGTAGCAATGAGTCAAATTGACGATCAAAGCTCGTAGGATCCCAACCATTTTGTTGTAAAATTTGAGTATAAGAAGTTTTAAAAGATTGTATTCCGCTTGGGAAAACAACCTTTTGTGGGCCAGTTAATGTTTTTGCTAAAGTAGAAGAGTTTACAGGTTGAACCACACATTGTGCTACCGAACAACTAGATCGAATTACAAAAGTGCTAAAGTGAACTACTTTAGCACTTAATGTTTGGGTAACACTATCGTAAAATGATGTTTCAATTTCTTTTAGTTTACCATCTTCTAATATAAAGAGAGATAACTCACCACGGTTTGCACCGAGATCTGCAATTAAAGAATCATCAATAACGACACTTACCTCTACTGGTTTATTAAATTCATAACTAGGTAAAATGCTAAATTCTTTTGTTTTTACTAAGGGTTGCTGTGGGTCAGTATTTAGCACCAGTGAAGTAACATTGAAGGTGGTATCACTATTAGTTGCGCCAGCAGGAAAATTTACTTTAATATTATTCGTTGTAGAAGAAAGGTTACCTCCTGTAATTTCTGATATATCACCATTTAACCGCAAAATAAAATCAACTTGATTTGCTGTGTTTTTTTTGGGAATAATCGTTTTCACTGCTTCTTGAAAACCTGACTGAATGACATTTAAATTTATCGTAGAGTTAAAAAATAAATCAGGAATAAGTACCGAACCATTATAGTTACCAGTGGTATCGCTATTAAGCTCTGTCAAAAGTTTACTATCTTGTGACACTAAAACTTTGATCGTTGAACTAGATAAACCATTACTTGAATTGTCTTTTATATTTCCTGCTATGACTAGCCATGACTTACCATATGATACATTATTACTAAAGTCAAAACTTGTTGAGTAACTTGCAGAGTTATACCATTTACTCAACAATGAAGTAAAGGTAGCTTCAAAACCATCTACAACTAAAGCAGTTTCTAGTTTAATCAGATCACTAGAGTTTACATTTTTTAATGTCATAACTTGAATTAATTTTTCAAGAATTTGCAGTTGTGTTAAGTTGGTTAAAGCTCCTTTTTCCCGTATTATCATTTCGAATGATTGTACAAAGTCGACTGCAGAATCTTTACTATTTAGTTCAGTTCTATTATAGTTATTATCATTTTCATTAATACCAAACACACATAATGCATGCACTTGCCAGTTCTCTCCATTAAGGATGTCACCTAAAGAACAACCCCCTACCCCACTTCCCAATGACCAATCAATATTATTTAAGACAGTATTAGGTATTAACTCTATTGATGGAAAAGTTTGATCATTGATAGTAAATGGTTTGGTAATTGAAACTGTTTCACTTAAGTTAGGTTGTAAATACCAATTAGAATTGGTTTGCCCTAAAGACTCTCGCCAAAGTTTAAACTGTGTGTAAGCATTTTCAATATGGTTAGTTTCTTTAGGTGGTGCCCAACTAGCAGGAACAAGTAAAGCTCGTGGAAACCCATTACTATCTCTAAAACCACTGAAAAAAGTATGAGGTGGGTTTTTCGAAGCCCTTAATCGGTCTTTGCCTAATAAATGTATATCATATTTTGTGTTATAAATATACAAGTAAGGGTCAAATGGTAAAGAATCTATTTTTGAGTCTTCTATCGGTTGAGTAAACACAATGTGTGCTACCGCTGAATCACCATATTTATAACTAGCACCATTAATTGTTTGTGTAGTAAAGCTTTTAGAAGTTCTTTTGAAAAATGTAATATCAAGTCGTTTAGGATCTTTAATTTTCTTTGGGACACCATATACACCAAAATATTTTTTATGATAAACTTTGACCTCTGCTTTTGTTGGTGAGTCATTAAAATTAATCACGATACCAAAGCGATGGTCATAACCAGCCATTTTCACCATAGCTTCGCTATTAACAAACATTTCGACTACTTTGTTTTGTGCATTGGTTACTTTTGTAATTTGATAGCGAGCTATAAAATCATTATAATCGCCATCACCTAAATTTGGAAAATTGTCTTCAAAGGCGACTGTCAAGAAATCATCTTCAGGAAACGAAGTCTTAAATGCTTTTGCTTCATCATCAGGAAATGCATCATAAACATCGGGTATTAAGTCACCATCACGATCAACTAAATCTTGGTTAATTTCAGATTGATGACTTCGCCCCATTGAAATAACACGATTTAAAACTGCGATTAAATTAAAGTTAGGAATGTCCAAAGTTCTTTTATGATACTTTGAATGGACGATCTCTACAACGCAATTCTTAAAAGATGCTATAACACTTATTTCAATATCGATATTACCACTAGCATCAGTTTTGCCAATAAAAACTACTTTGCCATTTTTATTATTCTTTACAATTACTACAGCGCTAATAGTTTCATTGCTTTGTTGTGGGTCTTCTCCTGTTGCAATACTTTTCTTAATATCAAATAGGTTGACTTTAAGTTTGAGTCGAGTTTTAAGAACAGTTGCAAAGTTAAATTGACCTTCGTTACGTGATTGATCATCACTTGTATCACTCTGTGCTATTTGCTGTAAGTAATCACTTGGTTGACGAGTTACATCTTCAACCTGGTCGACTGGCAAGTACTCAACATTAACATCGGTATTTTTTTTGCTTTGGGTCGAACAATATGTTAAGAAACCAAATACAACCAAAACTATTACTGTCTTAATTTTCACCACTTTTCGTCTCCTATTATTAAGTTCTAAAAATCTTCACCAACTGGACATTTCAGTAGAATTTGAAGTTTAAATTAATGGCCATCATATGCCTAACTTGTTTCCTCACACTACACCTTCTTCTCAAAAAATAGGTGTGGGACAATCGGTAGCAGATCCAGTTGATGCGCAACTTCCTACACAATACCGACATGTTACCCTATTGCCGCTACACATGTTTACTGGTATACAATTTGAAGTACATAGTGGACTAACAAATGACGTATAACTTGTCACATAATCCTTATCATAATACTTACATACTTGATCTGTAGAAAAATGGCTAGCACCAAGTAAATTTACGGCGTTATACATTAATCCAGCAGTATCTAAACACTTTGTAACAGTATCACTATTTACTACAGTTGTGTTTGTTGTACACTTCATATTCATATCTTGAAAAAATGCATTATCACATTGGCTTCTGCTCATTCCATATGTGTAAGAACCATTTACATAACAATGATCATGTCTAATACATTCGTCATCAAAAAAACCCTTTCCCCAATTTATATCACCAAAAATATAATTAAAATCTTTATTATTTTTTATAAATAGATTAAAAACTTCTGCATACCAAGGAATAGAGCATCCATTTGGGTGTGGTTCATCTTTACAATTAATGACACCAAAAACAACTCCAAACAACAAAACTGCGACAAAGCTCTTCTTTCCTAAATTATGCATTACTTTTTCTCCCAAATTATTCTCTAAAATATATTTCCTATATGATATTCAACTTTGATTGAAAGACCAAAAATTAAATTTAAGTTATATTCATTTTTGTAAACAATTTGTCCGTTTAGAGTATACTTTGACAAATCATAACCAAAATATCCACCGACCAAAAAATTTAATCTCCCAACATGAAACCTAGAACCTGATTCTAACAGCACTGAATTACTTTCAGTTACACTTGTAAAATCGCCTGGTAATAATAGTCCAGTCACTGTGGTAAACTTTCTTTTAATATTTACACGATTAATTCTGCTTTCTAAATAAAGTGAAAAAAAGTCTGAAAACGTATAAAAGTACCCACCAAATATGCCGAAGTTATGTCCCCATTCTATTATATCATTGTACTCGTGACCTCTCACAGAGAAACCTACACTTATACCCGAATAACCACTAAAACCCTTCAAAATAGAGTTGTGAAATTTTAAATAACCTTGTGTCATAGCCTCATAATCAAATGTATTTGTTAGTTCGCCATAGCGCTCTAAGTTTATTAAAGAAATTGATTCATTTAACCCCAAATTAACAGCTACGGAAGCAACGACTTTTGAATTAAGCATTCCCAACAAGATTAAAGAGATAATTACCTTTTTCATTCACCCACCCAGCTTAGTGCCTTAATATATGAAATATTTTTATTCATATATTACAATACTCACAGAAAGGTTTAGGTGTCAACAATATTTCCAGAATTCCAGAAATATTTAATTGACAACTCACCTAAATATTAATTCATTTTCTAATAAAACATGCAACTAAAAATTGAAAACTTACAAAAACAGTTTAAGACAAAAATAATTTTCAATAATATAAACTTTACTATGAATCTTACAGGTATCTCTGTAATTCTAGGAATAAATGGATCAGGTAAATCGACTTTTTTAGATATGCTTATAGGAAAGCAGAAGCTTAACAAAGGTGACTTACTTTTTAATAATAAATCAATTAGCAAACAAAGCATATACCAAAGATTAAACGATGGTTTTGGTTATGTATCGCAAAAAGATATGCCCGTGCTTAGTCTCACAGTTTATGATAATCTAGTCTTATTTTCTCAGGAACAAAATAATTCAAGATTAAAAGAGCTTATCGAACAATTTGAAATAACTACACTGCTCAATACAAAATATAAAAACTTATCATTTGGTGAAAAAGTAAGAACAAAAATTGTACTAGCTTTACTCAACAGCCCTAAGTTACTTATTTTAGACGAACCATTTTCAGGGTTAGACCCCATTTTCACTAACAAAATTAAAGATTTGTTAGTGAAAATAAAAGACAAAGGAGTGTCCATACTACTAGCTGAACATGTATATCATATCATGTTAGATATTGCTGATAACTTTTATTTTATTCACAATCAAAACCTACATCACATTGGTAATGCCCATGAATTTAACAACAATGAACTTATAAAAAAACATTACTTTGGCAATTAACAATAACCTATGATGAGTTTTTCAACTAAAAGGCTTCAGTTATTACTAAGACCATTATTCGTAACTCTATTATATTTTTTTGCTATTTATATCATTGTTATACTTTTTACTACACTTGTATCTCTATTTCAATTCTCATGCTTTTTTACTAGCATTCAACTAACTTTTTTCCCCATAATTTTTAATATAAATTCGATAGTTGTACATTCTGCATTTTTGCCCCTAATATTAACCATTGCCATTGCATTAGCATTTTTACATCTAGAAAAAAGTAGGTACAGTTTTTTTCTTATTCTCCAACCTCTTAGACACCAACTATTTTCTTTTTTTGCTTTATCTGTTTTTATATTTGCTATAACCCTAATTAGTGCAAAACATACTTCAGAGATCAACAACAGAATAAATATAAACATCCAAAATTCATCGGCACTCATAAAAAATCAAAACTTTCAATTTTTGAAATCTGGATCCAAAATCAAACTAAACAAAAGTACTGTTTTTTACATTACAGATGTAGCCAACAATAAGGGATATATATTAATTGATACAAAGGACAAACCTTTTCATCAAACATTGCAAGCTATAAGTTTTAAGTTAAACAACAGTGATAAACCAACAGTCTACAATGAGGTTACCTATAAATTCAAGACTCATTTTTTGGTAATAAAAAATGCAACCATTACAAAACGAAAACTTTATTCACTAAAAACCATTTTAAAGAATAAAAGTATAATCGAAAACTTACTTAGACAGTACTATGAATCTATTGGCTTGCCTATATTCAACTATGGCAACCGTAGCAAGTATTTTTTAAAAGCACAAGAGAAACAACAAAAAGTTCGTCAATGGATGCACTGGTTAATGCCAATTTTGTTTGCCATTCTAATTTTAGTAACAATACGAGTTCGAAAGACATCTCAACAGACCGATATATTCCTAGAAAAATTACTATACTTTTTATGGCCACTATTATTTGTTGCAACTTATTTATTTTTACTCGGTAAAAATGTTCCCAATATAAAAACAAGACCAGACTTTCATGCAGCTGCATATCTAGTTATCACTTTTTGCACTTCTACTATTCTAATCTGTTTTACTGCCAGAATCTTAACAATAACCTCCAAAATCAGAGAAATAATCTCAAATAATAAAAGAAAAAAAAATACGAACAACAAAGAACCTCAAGAGAACAACCTTTTAACAGTTAACTTACTAAAAAGTAAAAAAACTATTCTCTTGAGGTTCTTTCAACTTGGGTTAGGCCATCTATTACTGATATTGCTTGGTTTTTTTACCTTGTTATTTATTATCTTTGTCTTTGGAAGAATGTTTTTTGTATTAAACAATAACCTTTTTTCGATACCACCCCAAGTTTACCTAAGACATTTTTTACAAGGAACACAGTATTTTCTCTCCAATGTACCATTGCTGTTAGTACTCTTACTACCTTTTATCATTTTATCTATCAAGAAAAAAGGAATATTGAATGAGTTTTTACCAAAAAGGTACTTTAATAGCTTCATAAGCGTTAGTACAATTCTAATTCTAATTTTCATCACTACAATACTTGGCTTACGTAACGCTACGATAAAAATGACAAGGAAAATCAAACATAACAATGTACAAAATGCCATATCATTTCAACCTAATAAAAATTATTTTAACTTTGATGGTAAGATTATATATTTTAACCGTAAGATCATATTCAAGGATGACAGATTAAACCTAGATGAAGTAACCGCAATAGATACTAAATTAAACTTATTATACAAAGGTAGATATGCTACATTTTCTAAAGGTAAAATGAGAATTGTTAACGGTGTCTTCATTAAAGAAAAAAACATAATGAGTTATGGTACAGTAACCTTACCATTCGAAAAAACAAAAACAAACTTTATTCGAAGCTATGAATCTTTAAGCTCAGGGCTATCTTTTATTGAAAACCTAAAACTTTGGTTTGCTTCAACCAATGATAATGCAAAGACTTTTTTTAGAAATATCTTTTGGAATAACAATAAATTATTTATTTTTGCTTATTTTTTTACACCATTCTATTTTTTAGTTATAGTGAGACGCTTTCGGTTTTAAGTTAACTTTATCACTAATTTAATTGACTTGGGATCAATACCTTCGAAAGGTCCATTAAATAATAACAATTTAGATTTGTTTTACCAGGTCGCTTATTACTTCAGTAGTAAACCCCCTACCCTACTTCGTACATTCAAGAAAAAGTACTTATTAAAAACATATATAAGATTTGACAAAAGATGAGACATAATGTATATGTCCACTATGTCTACAGATAGCAAGATTGCGAGACACCATGGAGAAC
>Ga0316204_10012180_pt1 | contig 10566 bp, 9 predicted proteins | sample 6monrhotite_MG_2_FD_205661 | JGI IMG/M metagenome (GOLD analysis project Ga0316204, IMG submission 205661) | Microbial mat bacterial communities from mineral coupon in-situ incubated in ocean water Damariscotta River, Maine, United States -... | ecosystem: Environmental > Aquatic > Marine >... | reverse complement strand
TCAACCACAAAGTCAGGGAGATCCTCGTTTGGGTCGTTTCTGGTTCGACCAGATTTGTTCTACTTGTCACGGTACGAATGGTGATGGCTATATTGCCGGTGGCACGGGTACGGCAATTGGTAAGGCTGGTTTCCTTGATAAAGCCTCAGACGGTTTTATACGTGAAACCATTAAATACGGCCGATCAAATACCCGCATGTTAGGTTTCAGTGGACCGGAAGCTATGGCGAACCTGTCTGATAGTGAAATCGATGACATTATTGCGTACTTGCGCACCGTACCCAGCAAGAGCTAATTGAGGACTATAACTAATGAAACGTTTTAAAATATCACGGCGCGATTTTCTAAAAAGTAGCAGTTTTATCACCGGCTCTGCGGCTGCAACGGGTCTGTTTGTGGCAGATAATCCAGAACTGGAAGCAGCAACTTCTAAAAAAGAAACCGCAGGACGTACTACCGCTATTGCACAATGTCCTTATTGCGGTGTTGGTTGCGGTACCATTATTCAGGCGGAGAATGGCAAAATTGTTTCCATGCGTCCCGATAAAGATCACCCAACAAATTATGGACTGCAATGTATTAAAGGTTTGACGGCAGCTGAACCTATTTATGTGGATCGTATGGAAGGCGAACCTTATGTACGTAAAGATGTATGGGAAGAATGGAATAAGCCCGGTCATGGCGATATGGAATTCGTGAGTCAGACCAAGAATTCCTTTGACGAAGAGCATTTTGTTCGTGTGCCTTATCACGATGCTGAAGAAATGGTGGCCCATAAAACAGCCCATCTGGCGAAAAAGTATGGTGGTAATTCAATTAGTTTGTATGGCTCTGGCCAGCTTACGATGGAAGGGCAGTATCTGGAAAACCTGTTTATGAAAGGTGTTCTGGGTTCAAATACGATTGAAGCCAATGCACGTATGTGTATGACCTCAGCAGTGACCGGATACTTTGCAACGTTGGGTTCAGATACGCCACCATTAGCCTATGACGATATCGAAATATGCGACATGATTATGCATTTCGGTCATAACGCACGTGAATCCCATCCCATTATTTTCTGGCGTGCTGCGGATCATAAACGTAAAAACGACATCCCAACTGTCGTGGTTGATCCCCGCTTAACGGGTACCGTAAAAGGTTATAGTGATATCAATCCGGATAACTCAGTACATGTACCAATCCTCAATGGCGATATCAGTTTCCTTAACTCCATCGCCCATGTTTTATTAAAAGATCATCCCGATGTGGTTGACTGGAAATTCCTCAAGGAACATGCCAATGGCTGGAAAGAATATACGGATGGCGTTCTAAAAGATTATAGTCCGGAACAGGTACAGGATCGCATGGGTGGTGTAAACCACGATGTATCTCCAGAACTCATCCGCAAAGTCGCCGGTATGTTTGCAGATGCAACTCGTAAACGTTTGGCGCGTAGTAAAGGCAAACAGGAAGGCAAAGGTTATGGTGGTGTTATCATCATGTGGGGTATTGGTTATAACCAGCACATTCACGGCCAGCACAATGTTATCTCTATTGTTAACCTGTTGACCCTGACCGGTAACCTGGCAAAACCGGGTTGTGGGCCTTTCTCCATGACCGGCCAACCCAATGCGATGGGCGAACGTTTTACCGGTGGTTTGACCGGACGTTTACCCTTTAATCAGCCATTGAAAAATGCCAAACATCGTAAACACATGGCGAAGCAATGGCGTGTGCCAGAAGCTAATTTGGTCAATGCGATGAATTCCAAAAATCCGGGATACGCGATTGGCATGATGGAACGGGCATTAAAGGATGAAGTTAAGGCAATGTTCCTGGTTTATGCGACACATATTGATTTACCGGATCAACACAATCTGGTTCGCCCGGCATTAATGAAAACCTTTAATGTGGTTCAGGAAATTTATCGTCATGCACCGAATAATTTGTTTGCTGATGTGATTTTCCCTGCGGCGACCTGGGGTGAAGTCAGTGGTGTCTATATTAGCTCCGAGCGTCGCATTAACCGCTGCGAAAAGGCGGCCCAGGCACCGCCCGGCTGCCGCCCAGACATGGATATGGTGATCGATAAGGGTAAAATGATCGCCAATCTACTGGGTATGGATGGTGACAAAATATTCCCATGGAAGAAAGGCGATGATGGCGAATATGATGCAGAAGAAGTATTCCGAGACGTGGTGAAAGCTTCTGCGGGTACCGATACCGATTTAACCGGTATGCTGGAAGTGGAAAAACTCGATGGCAAAGGTTTATATGAACAGCTGCATGATTTGCGGGGTATTCAATGGCCGGCACCGACTTATGAAATTGCTAAAAATGGTGGCAGCAAACGTCGATTTATGATGCAGGAAGGTGTATGGAAGAACAAACCCTATGGTTACTTCCGTACCAATGATGGCAAGGTACACATGAAACTTTGTCAGCAGGATTATTCCAGACGAGAAGAAATTACTAAAAAACTCATGGAGTTTGGTGTTAAGAAAGATTTGTATACCATTGATCATATCCCTTTGATTAAACAGGCCAGAGACATGGGTTTAACTCCGGATATGCCGGACGAAAAACACCGTGGCAAATCCTGGGATAAAGTTCCAAAAGATCAATATCCGTACTGGCTTGGTCTGGGTGTGGTGTATGAACATTTCCATACGGCCAAATCAAACCGGAGTCCAACCACTCGACGTCTTGTTCCTGAGATGTATGTGGAAATGCATCCTGATGATGCCAAAGATCTGGGGATTGAAGATGGTGATAAAGTGAACCTGGTAACTCGACGTGGCAAATACCAGGCCCGGGCACAGGTAGGAACCAATAGTCTGGTCAAACCGGCACGTAACAGTGTACCTCGTGGCTATATGTTCAGTCCCTGGAATTTATCGGTTGCTGATAGTGCCGATCCGAAGAAAAACAAATGGTTGGTGAATGGTGTTTCCAGTCGGGTTTGGGATCCCGTATCAGGACAGGTGGACTTCAAAAAACTTGCCTGTCGAATCGAAAAAGCCTAAGGAATAGTAACGAGTGACAAGTAACAAGGAAATACAGGTGTTTTCCTCGTAACTTGTCACACGTTCCTCGTTACTGATTTAAAAATGAGAAGACGTACTTTTGTTCAGTCGCTGGTTGCATCCGGACTTGTAACGCTTGCTTCCAGTAAAGGGCAAGCTGCAAACTATCAGGTGTCGCTTCGCTTTCTCCGTCCACCCGGCTCGCTTAGTGAAGAGGAATTTCTTTCCCGCTGTATTCGCTGCGGCAAGTGTGGTGAAGTATGCCCCAATCGATGTATCAAATATTTTGGTATGGAAAATGGTTTATCCTCGCTGGATACACCGTATATCATTCCTCGCGAACAAGCCTGTATTCTTTGTATGAAGTGTGGCGATATCTGCCCCAGTGGTGCGATTCAACCCATTGAACACAAAGCGGAACCTATTATTGAAAAGGTAAAAATGGGTAAGGCTCGCGTCGATACAACATTGTGTTTATCGTATCAGGGTAAGACATGTGGTGTTTGTTACCGTGCCTGTCCATTACAGGATGTTGCCATTAAAACCGGTATGCTGGAACAACCTCACGTACTGGAGGCTTGCGTTGGTTGTGGTTTGTGTGAGCGTTCGTGTATCCAGATTCCCCAGGCTATTAGAATTATTCCCAATCACGATCGTTTGGAAACATAAGATTTAAGAAATGAAAACTGTGCTACGACATATGAATAAGGTACGCTGGCTGGTCTTATCCAGTGTGTTTGCCATGTTGGTGTTACTTCCCTTTTTGCATTTGTATCAAAGTTATGAAGCGGCGCATGCTTATGATCTGCTTCTGCCCAATGAAAAAGCAATATCCGATAGCATGGAATGGTTAACCAGCCCCTTTATTAAGGATCCGGAAAAAGATCTTAACCAATTAAAAGGAACAACCTGGTCAGGAACCTTGTTTGGTTACAAGATGAGCGACCCTTTAGCGGTGGTGGGTCAAATTGCAGCGAGTGGTTCGGTATACTGGCCGTTTTTATTAACAGCATTAATTCCTATTTTGCTGTCAATTGTCTTTGGTCGTTTTTATTGTGGCTGGATTTGCCCGGCGACTTTAATTTATGAGCTAAACGATAATTTAGCAACCTGGTTGCGTAAAGTGGGTTTACCCATTGGTCGACGTAAACTGGATAAACGAGTGAAATACCTGGTTTTACTGGTTGGTATTGTTTTGGCTGGGCTGACCGGTACGGTCACTTTTGCTGCAATGTATCCGCCTGCGATTATCGGCCGCGAAATTTATTATGTGATTGCCTTAAATGGCTTTGGTGCGGGTATGATTTTTTTCCTGCTGACTATTCTGTTTGATCTCATGGTGGCTCAACGCGGTTTCTGTCGATATATCTGTCCGGGTGGTGCCGTGTATTCCTTGCTGGGACGTTTTCGGCTGTTGCGGATTAAACGTGATGTTAGCCAATGTAATGATTGTGCAAAGTGTAATGTTGTTTGTCAGTTTGGCCTGGATCCTTTACGTGATAATTTTAGCCAGGAATGTAATAATTGTACGGCCTGTATTGCTGTGTGTCCGACTGATGCTTTGTCTTTTACTGTTAATGTTAAGGATATTGATTATCAGGGGTCGGGACACCTTGGGCATCAATATCGTCGTCAGCAGGAACAGAACTCGGAAAAAGAGTTGGCGTAATGAAACGTCGAACTTTTCTACAAAAGGTGGGTTATAGCGCAGGGGTATTGGGATTTAGCGCATTACCTTTTGCAATGGCACAGATTTTTTATCCGAAGTTAAAAGCTCAACCCCATGAACGAATACCATTGCCGGGCGCATTAGCCGATCATTCAGCGTTTATCGAAGCCTGTATTGGTTGTGGTTTATGTGGCGAAGTCTGTCCACCACGTTGTGTTCTATTTCATCAATCCGATGGTAGTAAAGCGGCCAATACACCTTATATTGATCCCGCGGAAAAAAGTTGTATTTTATGTGGGTATTGTATGGAGGCTTGCCCAACAGACGCATTAACAGTGACGCCATTGCGGGAAGTTAACATGGGTATTGCACAGATCGATCGTGTAGCCTGTTATCCCTGGGTGGATAGAGGTATCTGTGGTGCCTGTGTTAGTGTCTGTCCTTTGGGCGATAAAGCGATTGACTTTGAATTTGGTAATTTTTACCGGCCAGTTGTTAATGATGGTTGTGTTGGCTGTGGTCAGTGCGTCGAAGTGTGTCCGGAGCCGAGTTTACCGATTCGGATTGTGGATCGCGCAAAAGGTGCTGTAGCAAAACACGCGGTTGAGACAAGTAAAGAAACACGACAGCTTGATTATTGAATTTAGTGATAATGGTCGAGCATCCAGTGCAAAGATATAGAGTAGTCTTATGAAGAAACAATTTTATATTAAGCTAAGGCCGCGAGTATTCAGTATTTACGGGAGAAGATATTTATTAAATTTATGTAGTTTGTATCTGCTATCAAGTTTATTTTCTATATCGTTTGCTCATCATGTGCTTGGCCGACCATCATATAGTTTAAGTGAAGATTCAAATACACCACCCAGTATGCAAGTGGAAACTCAAATCGGTGAATACTATGTTACGTACATGGCATATCCTGCGTTTCCGAAACCTAATGAATCTGGCCGGGTTAATTTATACGCGTCACGAATTGATAATGGTGCAACCTTTATCGGAGAAGTCACTTTTAAGGTACGTAACGATAGCTGGTTTTCAGATGTTGAAGAAACACTCGGTGTACAGGCGATTGATGATGGCGTTTACCGCCAGGGGTTTATTTTTAAAGAAGAAGGAAATTATATCATCAGCGCGAGTTTTTCATCGGGTGGTGAACCCTACGATATCGATTTCCCCTTGCGAATAGGTGAGCCATGGTCGGTTGGACCCATTGGTATTAGTGTTTTTGCGATAGTCTTAGTCCTTCTTGGTGTCAACATTACTCAACGTAAACGATTACAGCGTCTTAAGGCACATCAGCATCATGCTGATATAACGAAATAATGGTGTTTGATTAAAATGTATGATGTGTTGACCGAGCAAATTAATCGACTCATTTATGTTCCAAGTGAGGGTATGGTACACCCGGGATTATCGGCAGGATGGGTGATCATTGTCCTGGCTGCCATGTTGTTAATCAGTCTTCGTTTTAGTTTGTCTTCTGCTGCACAGGGTGGCCAAGTTAAAAGTGTTAGTCTGTCTCGCTGGCCCCTGTTCCAGTCTATTCTTAAACCAGTACTCACACGACCGTGGGTATTATCAGGTTTAAAATTATTCAGCGCAGCCGTTTTTTTGTTAGTGATTTATGCGGGACTGTTTGGTACTCCTGTAGCTGAACGTAATATTGCAACGGTTTTAACCTGGACAGTATGGTGGTCTGCTGTGATTGCCAGTATTTTTTTCGTTGGTTCCGCATGGTGTGCCATATGCCCCTGGGATGCGATCTCCACCTGGCTGGTGCGTCGTCGATTATGGAAAAGAGGTAGTGAGGCCAGCAGTTTAAATTTACGTGTACCGAAAATGCTTCGTTCAGTTTGGCCAGCACTATTTATGTTTGTTGCACTAACCTGGCTGGAACTGGGCGCGGGCGTTACCACCAGTCCTTATGCGACTGCACTTATGGCGTTGTTAATGGTTGTGCTGGCGACGGTATCGCTTGCGATATTTGAACGTAAGGCGTTTTGTCGTTATTTTTGTGCAGTGGGCCGAACCATTGGTGCCTATAGTGCGATGTCACCGATTGTTTTACGGCCAGTCGATCAGAAAACCTGTGCTGACTGTAAAACACTTGAATGTTATTACGGTACGGAAGAAGTTGAGCCCTGCCCCACATACCTTGTACTGGGTCGGATTGAGCAAAACACCTATTGTACTTCCTGCGGATCATGCGCTATCAGTTGTCCCAAAGAAAATGTGAGCTGGCGTTTACGACCAGTAGGGGATGAGATAACTCACGCATCTCGTCCGCATTGGGATGAAGCCTGGTTTATTCTTGGTTTGGTTGCGCTGACCCTGTTCCATGGTTTTACCATGATGCCCTACTGGGAAGACTGGATGAGGCAACTGGGGCATAAACTCGGCGATTCAGGACAATTATTATTTAGTTTTTCCCTGGGGATGTTTGTTAGCATGATGATCCCCGTTGTTCTCTACCTGGTTTGTATATGGTTAACCAGAATGCTGGGTAACATTAAAGACGAATGGCCGCGCGTTTTTTCGAGTCTCGCGTTTAGTGTCTTGCCCCTGGCTTTTAGTTACCACATAGCGCATAACATGACCCACTTCGTACGCGAAAGTCAGGGATTTTGGAATGTTGTTCTTAATCCAACTGGAGCGGATACTTTACCTTTAAGTATGCATGAAATTCATATGCGGCATATGAATCCACTGGTTGCGGATAATATTGTTTTTGCTTTACAGGCGCTGCTGGTGATCTTTGGTTTCTGGCTGGCTTTACGTATAGCACGTTATCGAGTTAGACAATTGACCGATCACAATCGCATTGCCATGTTACCCATTCTTATCTTTATCAGCCTGATCAGTTTGACTAATTTATGGTTATTAATGCAGCCAATGGTGATGCGCATGTAGGCGTCAGGATGGAATAGGGCATGTTATGAGTTCAGAAAAAATTAGTAAAATTGAAAAACTAAAAAATATCCTTAGGGGATATTGTCGCATGGGAATTCAGTATCCCATCGCCTTTTTCTTTGGTGCCTTTGTTCTTGGAATCCTGGTCTGGGGTGGATTTAATACCAGTCTGGAATACACTAATACTGAATCATTTTGTATCTCGTGCCATGAAATGAGGGATTACGTCTATAAAGAGTACAAAGAAACCATTCATTACCGAAATAACACCGGCGTTCGTGCTACTTGTCCCGATTGTCACGTACCCCGGGAATGGAGTTATAAAGTGGTACGTAAAATAGGTGCAACCAATGAGTTATTTCATAAAATGTTAGGCTCTATTGATACACCGGAAAAATTCGCGGAAAAAAGACTTCAACTGGCTGAGTCGGTTTGGCAAAGTATGAAATCGACGGATTCAAGAGAATGTCGAAACTGCCATGCCTTTAATTCTATGTCGATTAAGACCCAGAGAAGTACTTCTCAACGGGCACATAAACGTGGACAGGAAGAAGGCCGAACCTGTATCGATTGCCACATGGGGATTGCGCATCATATACCTAAGGATTTCGACAAAGATGGAACCATTCATGATGCTTTTAAAAAGAATAAACGTGTTTGTGCTGATTGCCACAAAGGTATGGCACAAGCAGCAGACTGGTAAAAAAATGAATGCAAATATATTCTCAGCTATAGCCGGTTTAACAGGTTAATATAATATGGATCGTAGAGAGTTTTTCCGTCGCAGTTTCAACAAAGCGACCGATACCGCGATAAAACATGTAGATGAACGTGTAAAGGAAAAGGCTCAACACTGGATACGCCCACCTTTTGCGATAAATGAAATTGAATTTATTTTGGCCTGTACTCGCTGTAATGCGTGTATCGAGGCCTGTCCACACCAAACTATTTTCCCCCTGGCTGCGCGGCTGGGTGCAAGTGTTGTAAATACCCCTGCACTTGATTTACTTAACAAAGGCTGTCACTTGTGTGATGACTGGCCCTGTGTCAACGCCTGTGAAGTTAATGCTTTAATTTTGCCTGAAACAGAATCTTCCACCGATATTACTCCGCCTGTAATTGCACTGGCTTCTGTGGATACCGCAACCTGTTTACCTTTTTCCGGTCCTGAGTGTGGTGCGTGTGTTCCACTTTGTCCGATAGAGGGGGCATTGAAACTGGTAAGGGAAAAGCCGGTTATTGACTCGGATAAATGTGTTGGATGTAGCCTTTGTCGGGAAGCATGTATTCTTGAACCAAAAGCAATAACAATATCCTCCATCGCTTCACAGTCCGCGGATTAAATAAATGTAGTAATTGTAATAACAATTATTACAACATTTTTCGTATTGTCTAAAAACAAACTCAGTAGTAATAATGCATTGCTTGGTACTGATGCAGGGAGGTTTGGTATCGGGTGGGAGTGAAGAGGATTAAAGCCTACAATCAAAAGCTTTATTATTTACTTAAATATAGTTTAATGGGCTTACTGCTTTACTGGATCTTTGTTTAAGTAATGAAGAAAAAGCCCGTTCAATTTTATGATAGATGAAACGGGCTTTTTCTATTTCGTTTTAACTTACCGTTTGGTAATACAGGTTTTGTGGATGATTTGCCTGGGCAAAGAAGAACCAGCGTTCGGCCAGTAAACCAATGTACTGAATAACGAAAGCAGCTATCAGCGTAGTGTTATTACCTGTTTCAATACCGGACCACATGAAAAACATCGGTACGGGGAAAACCAATATCAGGAAAACCCATTTAATCGATTTCATAAACATCTGTGAACTGTGGTGGAAAAAATCACGTGTGTTTACTGAGCCACCCATAAAGCCCATCGACTTCTGTTGTATTTCTGTGTGGCGAATACCCAGAGCGGTTTGCAGGCTGGACTTATATTTAATTCGTTTATTACGAATTAATGAAGCAGCGCGAAAGATAAGCGCCGCGACGGTGATAATGGTGGTCCAGATAGCAAAGAAGTTAACCAGGTCCGGTGCGGTGGAACTGGCAAAAGCAACGGCTAGAGTAAATCCAGACATGGTACCGAGTAACAGATAGTTAATGACGGTTAATGGAGTGGACCATTCCTGTAAAAATTTAATGGCGGCGTAAATCATACCAGTGCAAAGAAACAGAGCAAAAGTGGCAAGGGCACCGAGTGTTCCAACCACCAGAGTCGCCTGAAGTCTGGCTCCCGTTGAGCTGGTGAAGAGAACGGTATCCCAGCCAAAGAAATGCATGACACCGAATAGGAAGATCAGCCCCATCACCAGGGGTAGCGCAATCACTTCTCTGGATAACCAGGAGGTTCGCCATTTTGAGGCAGCACGCCAGGCACGTTCAGGACGCCCTAAATGAAAGACTGAAGCGATTAAACCGCCAACGAGAAAAGCCAAGGCAATCATCGCGCCGGTTCCGTAGAATTTAACGCTGTCTTCCGTCGGTAACAGCTCGACCGCGGCATAACTCTGGCCGGTAAAAATTGCCAGGAATAGACCCTGACCAACACCAATTAAGGTAGTTAAAAAAATCACTGAGAATGCAGGATGCATAATAAACTCCAGTTAGTGAATCTAATCGTAAAAACACGAATAAAAACAAAAATTTATTTAATTGAGCTGGGGTTGAGTGACTGGTGTTTTACTTGTCACGAGTCGCTCGCCCCTGGTTCCTGTTGGTAAAATGCTTTGCGTTTTACCAACTCGTTGTATCATCAAGAATCGGACCTTCAACCGGTGCCGCATGTTCACGTTGTTCTTTAGTGAGCGGGTTATCCGCACGAATAAGTTCATCTTCGTGAAAGTGCAGACGTGTTTTACGTCGTGGCAAATAATGGTTGGATGGTTTTGTTCCCCACTCCGGCATTAGTGCATATCCACCTTCTTCACGAATCGCAATCGATGCTTCGGAATCCGGATCATGTACATCACCAAA
>Ga0316204_10012177_pt1 | contig 10569 bp, 8 predicted proteins | sample 6monrhotite_MG_2_FD_205661 | JGI IMG/M metagenome (GOLD analysis project Ga0316204, IMG submission 205661) | Microbial mat bacterial communities from mineral coupon in-situ incubated in ocean water Damariscotta River, Maine, United States -... | ecosystem: Environmental > Aquatic > Marine >... | reverse complement strand
ATCCCTGTGATAAATGTAACAGCACTAATGGAACCATAAGTAGCTGCAATGGCAATAGAGTTATAAACGTCCATTTTTGTTTTTAAAATAAAGAAACTGTATATAGGTACAAGCATAGACATAAAGACAGCGATTATCAGTGCCTTGAAAATATAAAGGTCTAATCCACTTTCAGACAGCTCATATCCACCGTGCAGACCAATCGCTATAAGCAGATAGAGAGAAAACAGCTTAGGTAAGGGCTGCGGTATAGACAACTCTGATTTTAAAAAAACTGCAAGCATCCCCAAAAAGAAAAATAGAACAGGCGGATTTAACATGTTTTGTAATACTAGATCAATATTCATTTTTTAACTCCTTACTGTGAAATGATAGCGTATACTATCCAAGAACCAAAAAAACATTCTTCACTTATGTTGTTGTTCATATTATCAATTATTGCTGTTTTTATTTTCTTTTTATGCTATCTATACTTACTGTTTTTGATATAATAAAACTATGAAAAGAAGTACGCTCAATAAAAAGACCAAAATATCCAATGATATACTGTTTTATATATATACACATATTGATGTAGATATAAACATGGATGAACTTGCCCAGAGCTTTAATATCAGCAAGTTTTACATGCATAAGATATTTAAAGAGATCTTTGGCAGAAACATATATGAAAGTATCAAATCGATAAGGCTGCAAAAAGCATCCACACTCTTACTGACCAATAAGTACTCTACTATTACAGAGGTAGCCTCATTATGCGGATACAGTTCACAGACTTCTTTTATTCGTGTGTTTAAAGAACGCTTTCATATGACACCCACAGCGTGGAGAAAAGGTGGTTATAAAACATACTCAAAAAAACTACTCGCAGAATCACCAAAGGCAAAAGACTCTAGTGCTAATTTTGACAACCTAGAGCCCACTATTGTCAAGATGCCACAAATGGAATCATATTACATTAGGCATCGTGGGTATAACGATCAAATCAGACAGACTTGGCAAAAGGTCCAGACATGGGCTTACAGCAACAATGTTGAAAACTATAAACATATTGCTCTATTTCACGACAATCCGACAATAACCCACCTGGACGAATGTCAATATGTTGCTTGTATACAAGTCGATAATGACAATATATCTGAGAATGAGCGCTTACCAAAGCTCAAAATATCCGGCGGTACTTTTGCCAAGTTCGATTTACACGGAACCGATGGTGACTTTTTGAAATTCATGCACTGGCTTTATAACGAGTGGCTACCAAACAGTGAGTATGAGACGACCACCAAACCACCCTATGCAATTTATAATAAAAACAAGTACTTATCGAATGATAATATTTTTGATTTGAGCTTTTATTTGTCTATCAAGTTCTAGATCATATTTAAAATCGACAGACTTTTGAGATTAAAAAACTTTCTGTTTTTTTAAAGTAATATAGCCAGGTCAAGTTGATATTCAATACAGTTTTCCAATAACTTTTCTCAGGTAAGTCGTTTTATCAAGCCTTAAAGTTGCAATAGGATAGACTGTTGTATTTTAGGTCTGCAGAGACGGGTGGGCTTTGATAAAGAGTGTTGTTTTAAAAAAAGCACTCTATAATTGCAAAGATTTTAGAAAGTACTTTATAGATAGAAGTTTTTTAGTAGATTAGAGGAGTTTTAGTGGAAAAAATCATATTACTTATTCCAAGTATCCCAATTGTTATAGCATTTATACTATTTTTTGTTAACAAAAAAGAGCTAATGCCAAAAATCAGTATCATGCTCTCTAGTATGGTTGCAGGGCTTGCACTATATGGAACGTATCACGTTATGTGTAACGATACCCCAATTACAGGATTGGGCGGATTAGTCATTTACAATGAACTTTCAGCCATACTGGTTCCTTATGTCGCGATTTTAGGTTTGGTTATTCGTAAATATGCAACAAAATATATGTGGGATGAACCGGGATACAAAAGATTTTTTATCCTTCTTAACTTTATCTTTTCCGCGATCTATCTGCTTGTAATGAGTAACAACTTGATTGTGCTGACGATAGCATGGCAATTGATGAGTATCAGTCTATACCTTCTTGTCTCTTTTAACATAAGATCAAAAAGTGCTGTTAAAAATGGAAGCTGGACAATGCTTACACATAAACTGGCAGACCTATTATTTATCATTGCTGTAGTACTTACTTATAAAACATTTGGTAGTTTTGATTTAGCAGAGCTTAGTCAAAAATGGCTGAAAATGTCTGAAAATCCTATAGAGGACCCTGCCATATATGCAATAGGTTTTCTATTTTTATTTGCTGCTATGATGAAATCAGCGATTATGCCTTTTCATCTTTGGTTGCCTTACACATCTGAAGCACCAACTCCGATATCGGGGCTAATGCATGCTGGTGTTGTAAATGTAGGTGCCATATTACTCAACAAGCTGGCTTTTCTACTTCTGCTTACACCGATGGTTTTAAATGTTGCCTTTGTTATGGGTCTTATAACTGCCATTTTTGCATCCCTTCTTATGCTTGTTGTCTCAGACATCAAGCGTTCTTTAGGTTATTCAACCGTTGGACAAATGGGGTATATGATCATGGAGGTAGGTTTAGGAGCTTTTAGTCTTGCGATTTATCACCTTATGGTTCACGGGATATTTAAAGCAACCATGTTCTTAGAGTCTGGAAGCCTTATCAAGCATGCCAGACATGATCCAAATATACCAAAACGACTGTCATATGAGTTATTTTGGGAAGAAAAGTCAAACTACAGCAGTAAAAAGATGTTCCGACTACTTGCTATATTTACGATATTACCCGTCTTGATTTTTATTGGAATCAAAATGGTTCTTGCAGAAGAGTTTTTCCATTTCAATGCCGCAATTGTAATCCTTGCTTTTGCATGGCTTACGGGAACACAACTCTTTTTGTCTTTCTTTAAAGTTTCAAAGTCCGAGTCCTTAAAAGTTGTTTTTGCCTTAGTGAGTTCCTTTATAATCATCCTGTTTACCTATGAATACTTAGGCTTAACGCTTGAGCACTTCTTGTATGGTGAAAATGCTTTACGTTTTTATGAAGCAGCTACTCTTAATGTAACCATGGTTATGTCTTTAGTACTCTTGGGAATCATCGTAATCGTTGGTTGGTTATTTATGTATAAACAGCATTTTGTTGATGTTCCAAAAAGCAAAGAGAAGCCAAGCAAAAGTAAATGGTTATTTTACAAAATTTTGGCAAAAGAAGCTTATTTCTCAGATATATATCTAAAATACTTCAAATTTTTTAAATAGGAAATCTTAATGTCTTTAAATATTATTTTATTATTTTTATTTGCGGGATTACCGTACTATATATTTTTTGAGAAAACAAAGGTATTAAAGTCTGACAAGATATTTCTTATTAGTGCTTTTTTATTTCTTGGTGGGATCATCTTATCCTCTTTTTACCCTCAAGAGCGTTCAGATTCACTTATTGTCATATCATTGATCACCTCTGCGTTTTCAGTTTATAAAGCAACTAAGACAAGCAATTTTTACAAAGTAAGTTACTATATGCTTTTTATTAACTCTCCGGTGTTTATGATGTTTGACTTAAAGCAGAGTATACCTTACAGCATCTCCTTGCTTATTACACTGTGTGGGGTCTATTTTATAGGAAAATATTACGAGAGAAACTATAGAAGTGCTAATTACTATTCAATTAGTGGCGTAACCATTGCTACACCATATGCAGGGATAGCCTTAACTATTTATATTATTACATTAGCTCTGTATCCACCTTTTCCAAACGCTATATTGTTTATAAGCAATATACTTGCATCTGAGATAGACCTTTTATGGTATATCACAGTAGTTGTCATCTTTTTTGGAAACTTTTTTATAGCAATGCGGATCATGACTAGAACGCTCTTTGGTAAACCAAATGCCACTATCCACTATGTCGATCTAGCATCAAAAGATAAGGTTATTCATTCTCTTATTATAATAACTTTATTTGTGTTTAGTTTTTGGGGCTTCAAGGAGGTACTTCCATGAGTATAATAGAAAAATTAAACAGTGTAAAAGACACAATACCACACTACTGGCCAATAGGCTCTTTTATCCACCACAATCCTTTAAAAGGATTTGAAGATATGAACTTTAAAGATGCTCTGGAAAAAGCACAAGGCATCTTTGGTGGTAAAGTATATATGAACCCATCTTATTACTTAGATCTATACAATCAAGGTAAGATCGAGCCTTCTATCTTTGAAAAAAACATCTCCAAACTATTAAAAGACAATGATTTTGATGTAGATTTAACTCAAGCCAAAAGCTTTCTTATGCAAATCAGTCCTAAGTGGCAAAGCATGAGAAGTGAAATTCTCCTTAATGATGAAGAGCTTAGCGATGAACTTCTAACACATCTTCAGCAGAACTCTCAATATTTAGACAAGAGTGTTTTATTATCTAAGCTATTAGAGCATATGACACTTTATGAGATCAATGATGCACTGTTTCATACCGATACAAAAGAGATCGTAGAAAAAGAGATTATAGAGTATATCTCACGATTTTTAGATGAAGAACAGACGACACTAAGTATGTCAGATAGAGAGCTTGGCATGTTTCAGGCTTTTAAGCTCTATGAGGGTATTGAATACTCCAAAGAGGCAGAGGACTATGTTAAAGAAGCTCTAGAGATACTTAAAGTCGAAAATATTGAAGAGTATCTTTTAACGCATATACTAAAACTTCATGGATGGGCTGGTTTTATTAAATACCGCTCAGAAGATGATGATTATTTTTCACAACAGCAGCATCCTTCATCTCTGATCGAGTATATTGCCGTAAGATTATATTTTGAACTGAAATATACTCAAAAAAACAAGCTCAACAACTTTGAAGAACTACGTACTTATTTTGAAGAAAATGACGCTTATGGGATTTTAAAACTCTTAAAATATCAAGGGAAACTTCCTGGTACTTATATAGATGATATAGAAGAGAATAAAGGATATGAAAAAATCTTAAGCTCTTATATTGAAAATGAATTAAAAATTGATGCGCTACTTATTCAATCTGCGAAAGGCTCTTTGTCTGATCTTAATTGTTCACTCACAAAATTTGCTACTTTTGTAAGTTTTATGCAAAAAGAGGAAGGCTTTATTTGGTTAAAGTCTTTAGAAGACAGTTATATTCATAAGTATGTTGATGAGTTTACTGAAGTAACTCCGGAGAAAGAAAACCCATTAGCCAGTGTCACTTTTTGTTTAGATGTAAGGTCTGAGACTATACGTAGAACGGTAGAACATTCAGGACCTTATACTACCTATGGAGCGGGAGGCTTTTTAGGTATTCCTATTGCATTTGTGGAGTTTGATAAAGCACATGAGCTGTTTCTAGCCCCTGCGGTTATTAAACCAACTAATGTTGTTTTCGAAATACCAAATGAATCGTATGAAGACTATAGCAGTAAAAAAGGTGTAAGTAAAACAACAAAAAAAGTATTAAGTGACCTTAAAAACAATCCATACACACCTTATATTATGGTTGAAGCAATCGGATGGATTTTTGGTGTAGCTCTTTTTGGTAAAACATTTTTCCCAAGAAAGACTGAGAAGCTTTTTTCAAAGATGAAACCGAAAAAACCTAAAACTTCTTACACTCTAGATAAATTATCCGGACAAGAGATAGAAGTCTATGTTAAAAAACTACATATGAAGATCATCCATGAAGTTTTAGCGGCAGGTCATGTACATTTAGATAAAGAAGGAATTGAAAACGTTTGGAAACACCTGGTTTTTAATGCTAGCTTAGAAGTGAAAGTGTCTGAAAAAATCATTAATACATTAAAAGAAAACCATCAGATAACTATTCAAGACTATGCATTTCAAAAAGAAAAACTTAGTATGGTTGGGTTTACACTAGAAGAAAAAGTAAAGTACGCTTATAATTTCCTCACCATGATAGGGCAAACAAAAGACTTCCCTGAGTTTGTTATCATTGCAGGTCATGGTAGTGTCTCTGACAACAATCCGTTTGAGTCAGCACTTGACTGTGGTGCCTGTGGTGGTAATATTTCTTTGCCTAATACAAGAGCTATCTGTATGATTGCGAACAGAAAAGAAGTTCGTGATGCACTCAAAGAAAAAGATATAAACATTCCTGATAATGTAAGGTTCATCCCTGCACTGCATACTACTACAACAGATGAGATCACATTTTATGACACCGATACTCTTAATGAAGAGGAGATTAATAAGTTCGCTACGGTAATGTCCGATTTTAAAAAGGCATCATTTGCCGCTAGAGCTGAAAGATTAATATCTCTGCCAAACGCACAGACTGATGAAGATATGTTTGTTAAATCAATGGATTGGTCAGAACCTCGACCAGAATGGGGTCTAGCAGGGAACATGGGTGTTTTCGCTGGTCCAAGAAGTTCTACGAAACATATAAAATTTGACAACCGTCTGTTTTTACATTCATACGATTGGACAATTGATAATGAAAATGCAGATATTCTTACTAGAATATTTGATGGACCTCTTGTTGTAGGAGAATGGATAAATCTAGAACATTACTTCTCTACAGTAGATAATAAAGTCTATGGTGCCGGATCTAAAGTGTATCATAACGTAGTGTCAAAAATTGGTGTCTATAATGGTAACTATAGTGACTTGAAAATCGGTCTGCCATCACAATCTGTACTCTTAGATTCTAAGGCTTATCATGAGCCTGTGCGTTTACTCACATTTATGGAAGTACCACTAAGAATAGTTGCAAAGGCAGTCGAAAATTCTGTTGCACAACCTTTTATATTAAATGAATGGATTAGACCTGTTGTCATAGACAAAGAAGATAAGAAAGTCTATTCATATGAAAATGGTGAGTTCATTATTATAAAAGAGCTCGACTAGTACTTATTAAGCCATAATAAATAAGAGAACTATAGTTTTTATTTCACTATATCTCTTAAGCACTAAGTGCTATAATTCCAAAATAATATAAAAGGAAAAACATGTATACAATTGTAATTGAAGAAGAATGTGCTTGTTTCAAAAAAAGTGGGTTTGAAAACAACATTAGCTTTGAAACAAGAGAAGATATGATAAATAAAGCGCGTGTTATGGAATGCCTTATGAATCAACAGTTCTGTATGACACATTTTTTTGAAGCGGTAGACTATAATGACAAGATCGTAATACATAGGACTCTAAGACCTGTAGACGATGAAGATGATGATATTGAAAACGCTTGTGATCTTGTTCGTAACAGTAATGTTAAAATTGGCTTTGACGCTACCGAAGCACCTCCAAAAGGATCAGGCGGAAACTAATAATAGTTTCTAACTGTATAGCTTTTCTTCTACATAAAGGCAGATTAAACATCTGACCTTTACAACACAAAAACTACTCTCCACTTATAATTAAAAATATAAACAAACTTTTATAAAAGAGAACTACTTTTATAAAAAGGATTATTATTTTGGCTGCAGTGCTATACTTCCGAAATTAAAGATAAAAGGTAATGTTTATGAATACAGTAGAAATTGACTTTGAATGCGGATGTTTTAAAAAAAGCGAATATGAAGCAAAAAAAACATTTGACAACCAGCAAGATGCTTATCAATATACAAATATTTTAGTAGAGCTTATGAATGAAGAGTTCTGTTCAACACATTTATTTGTTGCCCAACAAACAGTAGATGACAACTTTGTCATCCAAACACTTATGAACCCAAATGCTGGAAGCAGCTGTGGTACTGGTGACAATTCTAGTTCTTGTGGAACTTCTTGCGGCTGTTAATAAGGCATAAGCAAGCATTGAGTAATAGCACTATTAATCCTGCTTAAAGCCAACTCTTCGCCTCCCTTTAAACTATATACGAGTTTAAAGGGAAAAACCTTCCGATATAACTATTTCTTGACTAGCTAAGCTCATAAAATAGATTATTTTCTACCCAAAAATAAATACAAACTTTTAATACTTTTGTCTACCTTTGTTACAGTGTTACTTTTAGATAAAAATGTTAAAATTCCGAAATTAAACTAAAAGGATTGTAGTGAAAGTTACAGTAGAGAAAGTAGATGATATAAACTACATTATCAGTGGTACAGTTGACAATAGTGTGATTGAGGCAAAGGTTACTGAGCTAAAAGAGAAAGCCGCTCAAGATACAGAAAATAACGACTCAACTGACGAAAGATTTCAGCATGAAGCAGCTGGTCTAGTATTTAACGAGTTTGTTAACGAAGGCATAAAAGAAGCAAACATCCCGGTAGAGACTCTACTCGGTCAGCCTGGTCTAAAAAAATATGAAAAAAGAGAACATGGTGTCTTCTTTGAAGTAGACCTAGCTACAAGCCCGCAGGTTGATTTAGATGTAGACCTTTCTGAGATTGTGCCTGAATATACTAAACCAAAAGCAGATCCGCAAGCTGTTGAAGAAAAGCTTGTAGAGTTTTGTGTTAAGCAAGCACCTTTTACAAAGATAGAAAAAGCAAAACCTCTTGAGTATGGTGATATTGCCGTTATCGATTTTGAAGGTTTTATAGATGGTGTAGCATTTGAGGGCGGTAGTGCAAAGGATTTTAAACTGACAATTGGTTCTAAGTCATTCATTGATGGGTTTGAAGAGCAACTAGTTGGCATGGAATATGATGAAGAAAAGACAATTACTGTAAACTTTCCTGATGACTACAGCTCAGAAGAACTTGCCGGTAAAGAAAGTCAGTTTAAAGTTAAACTCCATGAGATCCAAGAACAAAAAGCTATGACAGCTGACGATACTTTCGCGCAGGGAGTTCTAAAAGACAAAAATGCAACGGTAGACACATTAAGAGGAAAGTTCTCAGACCAAATAACGAGTGAAGAACTTACTAATATGTACAACACTGAGCTAAAACCAAAGCTTATAAAAGGTTTGCTCTCTAAATTTCAGTTCACACTACCAAACAATATCGTTGAGCAAGAAATAGATGCCAAAGTACGTGAAAAGATACAAGCCCTAAGCCCAGCTGAACAAAAAACACAAGTTGAAGATAAAGAAAAGTTTCTTTCACTTAGAGATTCAGTACGTGAAGAAAGCCAAAACGGTATTAAAATAGCACTTATTGTTGAAGCATTAGCTAAGAGAATGGAAATCGAAGTTGATGAACAAGAAGTTATTGCCGCACTTACACACCAAGCAATGATGACTGGCCAAGATGCGCAAGCACTGGTTAAATACTACCAAGACAATAACTTAATGATTTCTGCAAAGTTAGGGCTTACTGAAGACAAACTTTTTGGTCACATTCTTGGGTTTGACAAATAATCAGGTTCAACACTAATGCATGAAACAACTGATACCCCAATTCAAAAGATCTTGGATTGGGCAGATGAAAACAGTATTCCTGATTTAAAATGGATAGAGCATGACTCTTATTTAAAGGGCGGGTATTTCAAAGGGGTGCCAAGAGATAAAGAGCAGTTAGCAAAGCTAACTGAACTAAATCTTCTTGGATATCAACTTCCTGAGCTGCCAAAAGAAATTGGTTCTCTTGTTCATTTGACTAAACTCTATCTTTCAGGAAATAAACTTGTAACATTGCCAGATGAGATAGGAAAGCTAGTTAATCTACAAGAGCTTTATGTTCCAGGCAACCACTTAAATGCACTAACACAGGAAATAAGACATCTAAATAACTTGAAGGTTCTTATTCTACAAGAAAACCAACTTGCGACTATCCCAAAAGAGATAGGAGAACTTACAAGTTTAACAATCTTAGAACTTGGTGGTAACCAGCTTACTGCCTTGCCAGAAGAGATAGGAAAGCTTACAAGTCTAACTAAATTAACACTTTGGAAAAATAAGCTTACAAGTCTGCCAAAATCAATAAATAAGCTTTCTAACTTGAATGAACTTGATCTCATGTACAATAAAATAGCCTTAAACAATGAAGATATTCATTGGCTAAATAAGCTAACTGAGAATGATTGTTCAGTTGGTATATAAGGCAACTATACATACTACATGACATTGCCTTCTAGCCTGTTGTACATACAGGCAAGGTATATAAAGCTAAGCAGTATTTGAACTTTTTAGACCATTAATGCAGGTCAGATTAAATGATATAGTTTTATTTCTCCTAAAATCCCTCTTTAAAATATACATATAAAATTTCTTGTTATGTTAAAAAAATTTTACCTCCTATAAAGACCTCTACAGGCATTAAAGTATAAAGCAATAGAATGGTATTCGTAACTTTACTATCGTTACTGTAGGCACTTATATACTCATACAAGCCAGGTTAATGATGCAAGCAATCGATCGGTTTAGTTATATTAGTTTTAGAGTGGAAATTAGCTGAAATACAAGTGGACTAATAAAAATATGTGCCAAGTTTATAATAGAGAGGTTTGGATTGTTTTTATTCCTAGATGGCAGGAGATGCCATCTGACAGAGTCACCAAAGCTGGTGACAAATAGATTGAAAGATTAAACTTCTTTGGCTTCAGCCATTTCCATTGTAATACAGTCACGGTTAAGAAGATCAGAACATACGTATACACAAAGTGCACACCCTTTACATCTATCTTCATCAACCCAAGATGTGTTACC
>Ga0316204_10012176_pt1 | contig 10570 bp, 9 predicted proteins | sample 6monrhotite_MG_2_FD_205661 | JGI IMG/M metagenome (GOLD analysis project Ga0316204, IMG submission 205661) | Microbial mat bacterial communities from mineral coupon in-situ incubated in ocean water Damariscotta River, Maine, United States -... | ecosystem: Environmental > Aquatic > Marine >... | reverse complement strand
ATTACACAACACAGGTCTTAACTCAATCCAAAATTCCTATATTATGAAAAGTTATTCATGAGTTAATATCTTTTTAGTTTTGTATCTGTTTTCCTCTAATAATAAGCCTCAGTTTAGGATGAACTGATGGTACAGAATCTAAACATTGCAGTTAATAATGAGTAAATTAATTCACCAAAAAACTTGAAATATCTACTCTTTACTAGTTAACTAGTTAATGATTGTAGCGTTGTACTCGGTCATAAAAATTATTCTGACCGTGATAGATGTTGTTAAGGATGTTGAAATGGGACAATTTACCGTGCATGGAAGTATCAATGTAAATATTCAAGACAGAATGCTCATGTTCGAAGGGTGTGGACCTTGGAATTTAGAAGCAGTGAAAGAGGCGTATAGTCGTTTTAAACCCTTAGTTGAAACACTGTATGGCAGTCCTTGGGGGGCGTTAGCTGTATTACGTGGCGACCCTATTTATGTGCCCGATGCAGCCAATTTTATCATTAAAACAATTAAATATGAACGTAGGAAAGACTATGTTGCTAGCGCTATTTTAGTTGACGAGTCTAACTCACCAGAATTTGCAAAACGCCACTTAAGTGAACTACATACAAAAGCCGGTGACACTTTCCGATTTTTTTCTAATCAAGACGAAGCTGCTTGGTGGTTGCTACAAAAAATTACCTCTGCGGAAGTTAAATAACCTGAGTTCAGGTTAAATAGAGTCTTAAAAATTAAATTTACTGTTAGTCATTCATCCACTTCAGTAAACTTATTAAACCGCTTTAAATTCCCACTGAAAAAAGTGTATTAAACACATTTTAACAACCGCAGATTAGTCTATGGTGAATACCATGGAAGCTATTCATAATCCGTCACACATAAGGCGGTATGGGTATAGATGGGTATGTTAGCGCCTAAACGCGGCTTTTCTTCCAAGCTTGTAACAATAGATATACGCCGACCACAAAAAACGGAATACTCAAAGCTTGTCCGGTATTTATCCAAACTTCGCCTGTGTATGCGGCTTGTTTTACTTTTACGAATTCAATAGCGAACCTAGCGGTAAATACCAAACATAAAAACGCGCCAAATAGTGCGCCTGAGTACTTTTTAATATTTGAAAAGCGATATAACAAGATCAAGGCTACAAATATGCTCAAATAAGACAAGGACTCGTATAGTTGAGCAGGATGCCTTGGTAGCAGGTCAACGCGCGCAAATACCACAGCCCAAGGCACATCCGTTTGAATACCAATAATTTCGGAATTCATAAAATTAGCAAAACGCACAAAGAAACCAAACAAGGCAGTTGCGATTGCTAGCCTGTCTAACAACCACAAATATTCAACTTTATATTTTCTTTGGAAAAAATACACCGCTAGGATCACGCCTAAACCACCGCCATGACTGGCAAGTCCTCCTTCCCATATCGCCAGTATTTTTAGGGGGTTACTGAGGTAAAACTCTGGGTCGTAAAATAAACAATGACCAAGTCTGGCACCAACAATAATGCCAAAAAAACAATACATCAGCAGTGAATCAAGTAATGCTAGTTTGACTTTTTCTTGTTGGAATATCCATTTCATCACCTGCAAACCGGCCAAAATCGCAGTGGCAAATAAGGCGCCATACCAATGTATTTTTAATCCAAATATTTCGAGCAATACTGGGTTGACGTCCCAAGTAAAAAATTCCATGCAATCTACCTTATGACTGTTTATGTGTAACTTAAGGGAATACCAGCATTGTACCTGAATGAATTTTTACAGACACTTGTTAGTTTATTGTTCATTTCCGTTTTTTTATGGGAACGCGAGGGGGGTGACCGGTAATAACCACGTAATAAGCGAAAACGCATAGTAGTGAAAAAACAATCATACTGATACTGACTTTTTGCCAACCATCAACAAAGAGCGTGTAGAACAACATACCCACAACCAGAAGTGTCGGTGATGCAGTTAATGCAATCATCACCCTGACATTTGCTGGAAGTGGGGGGCGAGATGAGTTTTGTTCAGTCAAAAAAAATTCCTTATGCTGTTATGGCGTGCGCAACTTTCGAGTTAGATTGTCTACCTAAGGCTTGCATCATGTTTAATCCAGCCTGAGTCAGCCGATTAAGATTAATACCTGTTTCGATATGCATACCATCGAGCATATAGACTAAGTCTTCTGTGGCGACATTACCAGAGGCTCCTTTTGCATAAGGGCAACCACCCAAACCCGATACCGCGCTATCTACCACTGCTATACCCTGTTGCAAGGCAACCAGTATATTTACCAATGCTTGACCGTAAGTATCATGAAAATGCACGGCCAATCTATCTACTGGGATACAGCTTAAAACGGCGTCTAACATTTGTTGTGTTTTTATTGGGGTGCCCACGCCAATAGTATCGCCTAAGGAAATTTCATAGCAGCCCATTTCAAGCAACTGTTGACTCACCTGTGCTACTTTTTGAGGATCGACCTGGCCCTCATAGGGGCAACCTAAGACACAAGAGACATAACCCCTAACCGGAAGATGATGTTTTTGTGCCAGTTCTATCACAGGCATAAAACGCTCGAGACTTTCGGCAATAGAGCAGTTAATGTTTTTTTGCGAAAATGCCTCTGACGCGGCACCGAATACTGCTACTTCGTCAACTTGTGCTGCAATCGCCGCCTGCAAACCACGTAAATTAGGGGTTAGCGCCGTATAACGAACATTGCTTTGTCGTTTGATTTGTTGAAACACTGCAGCGCTGTCAGCCATTTGTGGCACCCATTTAGGTGACACAAAACTTCCGGTTTCAATCACACTACAACCTGCGTCAGCTAATTGTTCCACCAAGGCTATTTTAGCCGCCAAGGGCACTAATTTTTGCTCATTTTGCAGGCCGTCCCTTGGCCCAACTTCCACTATTTTAACCGACTTAGGTAGCATTTTTAGAGCACTCTTGAGTCGCTTGAAAAGCCAGTAATTCGACACCGCCATCTACCAAATCACCGGCTTTAAAATAAAATTCACTGACGCAACCAGCGGCAGGTGCTTTTAAGCTATGTTCCATTTTCATGGCTTCCATCACCATCAAGGTTTGGCCTTTTTCAACCAGTTGTTCTGGCTCAACCAAAATGGCGACTACTGTGCCGTTCATTGGCGCGATAAAACCCGTATCTGCGGCATTGTCTTGGGTTTCACCTAAATCAGCTTGCAATGATTTAAAGCGGATGACTTTACCATGACAGAATACCGAGTAGCCATCTTGATGGGCAGTCACATTGGCGAGAGTTCTGTGGCCATTGATAGTGGATATCAATTGATTATTTTTAATCTCACCTGAGCAACGATAATCTTGCTGAGCGACTTTGATATCATAGATAATCTGACTTCCAGCACCTGTTTGGCTAACTTGCACGGCAAAAGTGTTGTCACCTACCAGCAATTCCAAGTTTTGCAGGTGTTGCTCATTTGCTCGCCAAGCATTACCCAGTGACCAAGGTGAAAATCGGTCTGGTATGCTTGTAGCATGATTTTGTTGATTATTAAGCATTAAATACAAAGCGGCTACGGGCAATAAAGGTTTAACATCTTGCTCATTTAGCAGTAGCACATCTTGGTTTTTCTCTATAAAACCAGTGTCAATTTGTTCAGCCTTAAAGGGGCCACTGCTGGCTAACTGATATAAAAATTCTATGTTAGTGACCACACCGTCAATATGATATTCGGTAAGGGCTTTGGTTAATCTTGCAAGGGCTTTATCACGATTTTCGTCCCATACAATTAACTTTGCGATCATCGGATCATAAAAAACCGATACTTCATCACCTTGCACCACACCTGTGTCTACTCGAACATGTTCCGATTCAATGGGTGGCTGTAGTAGGGATAATCTGCCGGTCGCGGGTAAAAATTCATTGTTGGGATCTTCTGCATAAATCCTAGCTTCAAAAGCATGGCCGTGAATACTTAAGGCATCTTGTGCCAATGGCAAGGGTTCATTATTAGCAACGCGCAACTGCCACTCTACTAAATCTTGTCCAGTGATCATTTCGGTGACAGGATGTTCAACCTGTAACCGGGTATTCATTTCCATAAAATAGAATTGCCCATCACTGTCTAACAAAAATTCTACTGTGCCTGCTCCAGCGTAGTTGATTGCTTTTGCTGCTTTTAAAGCGGCTTCACCCATTTGCGCACGTAGTGTTTCGGTCATGCCAAAAGCGGGCGCTTCTTCTATGATTTTTTGATGACGACGTTGCACCGAACAATCGCGCTCAAACAGATAGACGCCGTCGCCAAAATTGTCACAGAATACTTGGATTTCCACGTGACGAGGTGCAGTGAGGTATTTTTCCACTAACATCAAATCATCGTTAAAGCTCGACATTGCCTCGCGTTTGGCAGCGGCTAAAGCATCGTTAAACTCAGTCGCCTTCCATACTTGACGCATCCCTTTACCACCACCACCGGCAGCCGCTTTGAGCAACACCGGGTAGCCCATTTTGTCTGCGTGCGACTTTAAGCCATCGACACTTTGGTCATCACCATGGTAGCCGGGCACAAGAGGCACTTTGGCTTGCCCCATGATGTTTTTAGCTGCAGATTTTGAACCCATAGCTTGAATAGCACTAACAGGAGGGCCTACAAATACAATATTATTTTGCTCACATAAATTAGCAAAAGTGGCATTTTCTGATAAAAACCCATAACCTGGATGGATAGCATTGGCGCCCACTTTTAGCGCAATCTGAATGATTTTTTCTGCCTGCAGGTAACTGTCTTTAGAAGGCGGTGGACCTACATGAACCGCTTCGTCTGCCATCTTTACGTGCAGGGCTTGTTGGTCGACATCTGAATACAAAGCAACGGTTAATATGCCCATACGTTTGGCGGTTTTAATGATGCGGCAACTAATTTCTCCGCGATTAGCAATCAATAATTTAGTGAACATGGCTTACTCCGTTACCCAGTTAGCGCGGCGTTTTTGTAAAAACGCATTGAGGCCTTCTTGACCTTGTTCAGAGACTCTAAGCTCGGCAATTTTCTCGCTAGTCTTAGCTAAAAGGTCGTCAGCTACGGGCTTATTCTGCACATCAAAAATAAGCTGTTTGGCTGCTCGGATGGCAGCGGGTGAGTTTTTTAGAATATGCTCAATTAAGTTTTCAATGGTGCTGTCTAGCTCTTCCTCTACCACGGCTTCGCTAAGCAGCCCTATACGTCTGGCGCGTCTGGCAGAAAACACTTCGGCTGTAGTAAAATAGCGTCTTGCCATTCTGGCACCAATAGCATCAATTACATAAGGGCTAATGGTGGCAGGGATTAATCCAAGTTTGACTTCACTTAAACAAAATAGACTTAACTTACTAGAAATTGCCATATCACAACAAGCAACTAGCCCAACTGCTCCGCCGAATGCTGCCCCTTGTACTCTGGCAATAGTGGGTTTATTTAAGTTGTTGAGGATGAAAAACATCTTGGCTAAGGCATTGGCATCAGCCAGATTCTGTTCATAGCTGTAAGTTGCCATGCGCCGCATCCAGTTTAAGTCTGCTCCAGCACTAAAACTCTTGCCTGCAGAGGCCAGTACCATTACCCGAATATCTTGATTCTGATCAATGTTGCTAAATATGTCGGTCAGTTGCACAATTAACTTATCGTCAAAGGCATTGTGGATATCAGGCTGATTTAAGGTAACGGTCGCCACACCTCTGGTATCTATATCAAATAAAACTTTATCGGTTTGATTCATTACATTCTCATCCTCACATTCTAAAGACGCCAAACCGGGTGTCCTCTATAGGTTTATTTAAGCTAGCGGAAATACACAAACCTAACACCTGACGAGTGTCAGCCGGATCGATTACGCCGTCATCCCACAACCTTGCAGAGGCATAATAAGGATGACCTTGAGTTTCGTAGGTATCAATAATGGGTTGTTTGAACTGTGTTTCTTGCTCTGCACTCCATTGCTCGTTTGCTCGCTCTTTTTGTTCTCGTTTGACTTGCGCTAGCACGCCAGCGGCTTGTTCGCCACCCATCACAGAAATACGCGCGTTTGGCCACATAAACATAAAGCGTGGATCATAAGCACGTCCACACATGCCATAGTTACCTGCACCAAAACTACCACCTATCAATATGGTAAACTTAGGCACTTTGGCACAGGCTACAGCGGTGACCATTTTCGCGCCATGTTTAGCAATCCCGCCTGCTTCGTATTGTTTTCCCACCATAAAGCCAGTAATGTTTTGTAAAAACACTAAAGGGATCTTACGCTGCGCACACAGCTCAATAAAGTGAGCGCCTTTTTGGGCTGATTCTGAAAACAAAATACCGTTGTTGGCCACTATGCCCACTGGATAGCCAAAAATTCTGGCAAAACCACATATTAGTGTTTGACCATACAAGGCTTTAAATTCGTCAAATTGGGAATCATCTACTACCCGTGCGATCACTTCTCTTACATCATAAGGTTGCCGAGTATCTTTAGGGATAACACCATAAATTTCGTCATTTGAATAGGCTGGCTCAACAGGTTCGAGGACATCAAGTTCAATCGATTTTTTACGATTCAATCTAGCGATGGCATCTCTGGCAATCTTTAATGCGTGATGGTCGTTGTTGGCTAGATGATCGACCACACCAGATTTTCGACAATGCACATCACCGCCCCCTAAGTCTTCAGCGCTGACCACTTCACCTGTCGCCGCTTTAACTAAAGGAGGGCCACCGAGGAAAATCGTGCCTTGCTCTTTGACAATAATAGACTCGTCAGCCATGGCAGGCACGTATGCACCACCAGCTGTGCATGAACCCATTACCACAGCAATTTGTGGAATGTTTTGTGCTGATAAGTTGGCTTGGTTGAAGAATATACGGCCAAAATGTTCTCTGTCTGGAAACACTTCATCCTGACGAGGTAAGTTAGCGCCACCTGAGTCTACCAAATAGATACAAGGTAAATTATTTTGTTCCGCTATGGTTTGTGCTCTAAGGTGTTTTTTCACGGTTAAGGGGTAATAACTGCCGCCTTTTACCGTGGCGTCGTTAGCCACTATCATACATTCAATGCCCGAGACGCGGCCTATACCCGCAATCACTCCCGCAGCAGGTACCTTATCTTCATATACTTCATATGCTGCAAGTTGCGACAATTCTAGAAAAGGTGAGCCTGAGTCAAGTAGGGTATTGATCCGCTCCCTGGGAAGTAATTTACCACGGTCAAGATGTCTTTGGTTGGCTTTTTCGCCACCGCCGAGTTTGATTGTCGCAATTTTATCTTTTAAGTCGTCTACTTGCCCTTGCATATGCAGCGCATTAGCCACAAATTCTTGGCTTTTGGTATTTAGCTTACTGATGATTTTTGGCACAGTATTGCTCCAGTGGTATGGGTATATTAGATTTTAAGCTGACTCTTTAAACAACTCTCGGCCAATCAACATTCTACGAATTTCAGAGGTACCCGCACCAATTTCATATAACTTGGCATCTCGTAATAAACGCCCCGCTGGAAATTCGTTGATGTAGCCGTTACCACCGAGAAGCTGGATCGCATCTAAGGCCATTTTTGTTGCTAGCTCTGCAGAATAAAGGATCGCGCCTGCCGCATCTTTGCGAGTTGTTTCTCCTCTGTCACAGGAACGTGCTACAGCATAAACATAGGCTCTCGCAGCGTTCATCTGAGTATACATATCAGCTACCTTACCTTGTACTAATTGAAACTCACCAATAGATTGACCAAACTGTTTACGGTCGTGAATGTACGGCACCACTAAGTCCATACAAGCTTGCATAATGCCTAATGGCCCGCCTGATAACACCACGCGTTCGTAATCCAAGCCACTCATCAATACTTTTACACCACCGCCTTCTTGACCTAGGATGTTTTCTGCGGGCACTTCACAATCTTGGAATACCAGTTCACAAGTATTGGAGGAACGCATCCCTAATTTATCTAGCTTTTGTGCCTGACTAAATCCTTGAGTACCCCGTTCAACAATAAAAGCGGTCATGCCTTTAGCGCCTGCCGATACATCTGTTTTGGCATACACCACAAAGGTGTGGGCATCAGGACCATTGGTGATCCACATTTTGTTGCCATTTAACACATAGACATCGCCGCGTTTGTCGGCTCGCAGTTTCATGCTCACTACATCTGAGCCTGCATTTGGCTCACTCATGGCTAAGGCACCGATATGTTCACCGCTGACTAACTTGGGTAAGTAGGTGTGTTTCTGTGCATCGTTACCGTTTTTGTGAATTTGATTCACACAAAGATTAGAGTGCGCACCATAACTTAAACCTATGCCTGCCGACGCGCGGCTGACTTCTTCCATAGCAATAACGTGGGCCAAATAACCCATATCAGAGCCACCGTACTGCTCTGCAACTGTTACGCCTAATAGCCCCATTTCACCTAGCTTTGGCCATAATTCATTAGGGAAACTATTATCTTGATCAGCTTTATCAGCCAGAGGCGCTATTTCACCTTGGGCGAAGTTATATACATGGTCACGCAACATGTCGATGTCTTCACCGAGACCAAAATTTAAGGTTGGATAGGGGGCATTCATGCGGTTTGTCCTTGTTTTAAGGTATTGAGCGTTAAGGCATTGAGTTCTTCTTGGCAGCGGGCTTCTACGTCTTCAAGTTCAGCCTTTAACATTTCAATGTCTTCTAGTTGTTGTTGCATATAAGCGCGCTTTTCAGCTGTCATTTTGAGCATAGCTTCAAGCTGAACTTTTGAATTTTGGTGACTGTCATATAAATTAAATAAGGTTTTGGTTTCCGCTAAGGAAAACCCTAAACGTTTACCACGCAAAATTAATTTTAAGCGAACCTGATCCTTTTTCAGATAGATACGATTTTGGCCATTTCGAGCTGGGTTTAATAAACCTTGCTCTTCGTAAAATCGAATAGAGCGTGGAGTAATGTCCATTGATTTGGCTAGTTCGCCTATGCTAAAAGTCTGTTCACTCATTATTTACTCATGTATAGATAGTTAACAAGGTTTACGTTTACGTAAACTGAAAGTAAATGTAAAGTGTTAAGGTTTTAAAATCAATCTTGTAATGCGGATATTGGCTAAGTCAGTCTTCATAATAAGGCACAAAGCGTGCAAATTCCTGTACGCCAGTGATATACATACTTAGTCAATTGAACAAAACTTAGGAATTTTTATGTCAGATAATACAATTGTAATAGTCGCAGCAAAACGTACCCCTATGGGCGGATTTGTAGGCAGTTTGGCGCCTATGACAGCCACAGAACTAGGCGCCTGCGCCATACAAGCAGTGCTACAAGAAACGCCAGATGCGTCAGCGGTATTGTCACATATCGATGAAGTGATAATGGGCTGCGTGTTGACCGCCGGTTTAGGGCAATCGCCAGCCAGACAAGCTTCTTTAAAAGCAGGGTTGCCACTCGCAACTGGGGTAACCACCATTAACAAAGTCTGTGGTTCAGGAATGAAAGCCCTTATGTTGGCTCATGACCTGATCAAAGCGGGTACAGCAGACGCAATAGTGGCTGGGGGCATGGAGAGTATGAGTAATGCACCATATTTGTTACCAAAAGCCCGTTCTGGTTATCGTATGGGACATGGTCAGGTAATCGATCATATGATGCTTGATGGCTTAGAAAATGCCTATGATGGCCAAGCCATGGGATGTTTTGCTCAAGCAACAGCCGATGCTGAAGGGATCACCCGAGAACAAATGGATGAATTTGCCTTAGCTAGTTTACAAAAAGCCAATCTTGCTCAAGAAGCAGGTTTGTTTGTTGATGAAATTACCCCAGTGACTATGCAAAGCCGTAAAGGCGACTTGATAGTTGATAGTGATGATGGCCCAAAACAAGCTAAACCAGAAAAAATACCCACATTACGCCCAGCATTTAAAAAAGACGGAACAGTGACCGCCGCCAACTCAAGTTCCATCTCTGACGGTGCTGCTGCTATGTTGGTGATGTCAGCAAGTAAAGCTAAAGCATTAGGTTTAACCCCAATAGCTAAAATTGTTGCGCACAGCTCCCATGCCATTGAACCGGAAAATTTTACTGTTGCCCCCGTGGGCGCTTTGCAAAAATTATTCGATAAAACGGGCTGGTCCCACGATGACGTAGATTTGTTCGAAATTAATGAAGCCTTTGCAATGGTCACTATGTTGGCCATCAAAAAGCTGGGGTTAAACCCTGATAAGGTCAATGTTAAAGGCGGCGCCTGTGCTCTGGGGCATCCTATTGGTGCTTCTGGTGCTAGGGTGATTGTGACCTTATTACACGCCCTTAAACAAAATAACCTCAAAAAAGGCATCGCTTCTTTGTGTATAGGCGGAGGGGAAGCTACCGCAATAGCGGTTGAAATGATCTACTCCAAGTAAGTTATATAAAGAACGACGTTTTAACATCACTTTAAAAGTGATATAGATTCAATTTCAATCGATATTTGAGCGATTTTCTTAGCCACCCTTTGAAATATTGGTAGGTGACTTTATGCAAACTAACAAAATAGTAGTTATTACCGGTGCAAGCCGGGGGATTGGCGCAGCAACAGCTAAACTTTTTGCGCAAAAGGGCTACGGGGTGTGT
>Ga0316204_10012175_pt1 | contig 10570 bp, 8 predicted proteins | sample 6monrhotite_MG_2_FD_205661 | JGI IMG/M metagenome (GOLD analysis project Ga0316204, IMG submission 205661) | Microbial mat bacterial communities from mineral coupon in-situ incubated in ocean water Damariscotta River, Maine, United States -... | ecosystem: Environmental > Aquatic > Marine >... | reverse complement strand
AACCAAGGTTATAAGCTAAATCATGGGCTCTCCCTAAATTCAAAACCCCATCTATTGTTGCGGTATTAATTTCCTCATCTAGATCTATTTGAAGTTTATATTCCCTATTGGTTGTACTTATACCATATACAATATTACCATTGGATAACTCATTCATTACTTGAAACCTATATACTTCATCAATAAATATATCATTTGCTAAGGTGTCACTCGTAGAAGCATTGAGATTATCATCTATATTACTAGCTGCAATTTCTGTTCCTGCATCAGAGAGAATATTTTCATATATAAATCTGATGGAAGTATTTCTTGTTCTAGCATTAGTAATTGATAACAGGTATCGATTACTGTCGACTTCATTACTTGCTGAAGAGTCATTACTAGCATTGGTATATCCAAATTCAGCATTAAAATAATTTAAACCATGCACATAATCCATACCGATAAACAGGTCATTTCTATTTAGATCTGAAATATCATTATTCATATAATTTATTGTCTGCACTTCATTATTAAAGGTTATAGTCCATGCAGCATTTAGATTATGTAGTAACCTAAATGCAAATTGAGCACGGTTATTGTCCAAGTCTTCTTCAAAGTTATAATTTTCACCCCTTAACTCTAGCTGTAAATTACTGTTTGAATTTAATCGTATTGTATAATTAGGTCCTGTAGAAAATATATTTATATTTTGCCTGTTATTTGGTGTGTCACTCGAAAAAGCGTCTATAACTGTTTGTGTGTACCTATTATTTAAATGCCATTCAAATTGACCAGGTCGCAATCGCCAAATTACATTTGCCACCTGATCCGCAGAAACCTCATCCCTTGCTTGGTTATTATTATAATTTGTATAGACTACATCTGTATCTAAACTTATAAATAAATCAGCATTATCATCTAAAATAGTAAATCCAGCATTCACACTGCTCGAAGTAGCATTATCATCAGGCGACGATTCAAGATTCAAATTATCATAATGAGCAAAAGATAAACCTGCGTTATATCTTATATCTGCTGCTATCAATAATTGATGTGGTAGAAGTGATAGAGTTAAAATCGATATGATCCGTATCCAAGTACTCATAGAAGCCAATCTAACTCCACGATTATTTTTTTAACTTATTTATTAATTTTAAATTCGGCAATTTAGGCTTCTCGTTGAAAACGATGCCTAAAAGCTTTTCTTTTCCTATTGCATCAATAGATTCTGCTATTATACTTTTTGTTGCTGAACCATATGGAACTACCATTATAACAAAATCACAAAGCTCTACTAAAATTCTAGTGTCTGCGGAGTCATTTATTGGCGCCGCATCCAGAAAGATGTATCGATCAGAATAACGAGACAACAAATCACTCATTAACTCACGCATTCTTAAAGAGGTGAAATATTCTGTTGCAGTTTCTCTAGCCGTTCCTGCAGGAATAGTTTTAAGACGCTTAATACCTGTTTTATGCATTATAGAATCAACTGGGATAGAGTTATCTTCTAAATAGTCAGTCAATCCCTTATACGCTTCCATTTCTAATAGATAATCTAATTTTGGATTATTAAGATTACAATCAATTAGTAATGATGTCTTACTTTCATCAAATGAAAATGCCGTGGCAATATTTAAGGTAGTTGAGCCGCTATCATGAACGGGCACACAGGATGTAACCATGGCAATAAAATTTTTACCCTGACTTTTTTGGATTAATTTAGTACGTAGATCTCTATATGTATTAGAAATCTTATTGTCTGTCATTTCGGAATGAATAATTTTAAGTTCTGATAACTGATTCTTATCAAGAATATTGCCATTATCCATTAATGCAATTTCCTTAGTAGAAGATTTATATTGTATTTCTCCATTCTCTGTTTGGAGTGGAACAATCGCTCCTACGCTTTCTGCATCAGCACTATTATTTTTCAAAGAGCTTATACGTAAACCTTTTTCACGAGATTGCTTAGCCTTATTAAGAGCTTCTTCAATTTTACTCATTACAATTGCCCACTATATTTAAGCCAACCTACATACCCGTAAATAGTTAACACTACAACTACGCCAAAAGCCAAAATAAGTACATTTAATGCTGTTTTTTTATCTTCCGAATTACTAGTAAGAACATTTATTTCTGCCAATACAGTTACATCCAATTCTTTACTAATGATTTGTGAAAACCTAATTTTGGGATCAATCTCTAGTAAGACATAAATAAGCCCAATAGGAATTAACAATCCCATTAAAAGTCCAGCCATACCAAAATGCATAAACCTTATACCAGTTGGGATAAGCGGTATTTTAGCCGGCTCCTGTATTTTAAATGTTAAACCCTGATTTTCTTTATCAAGATTTTTTGATACGCGCGCACGTTCCATACGTCGTAATAAGTCCTGATAAATTTCTTGGTTTACTTCATAGTTACGAGTTAATTTAGCCAAAGCTGCTTCACCACCGTGAATGCGTCGTGCACGTGAATACTCTTTTTCAAGCATTTTGTTCATCTCGTTTAATCGAGCATGCAATGTGGCTATATGAGTTTCAGCTGATGATGCATCACTTCGTAACTCCTGATAAAGCGGATTGAGGCTAATCGATTCATCCATATAGACTTCTCCAGATGATACAGCTGCATTTTTAGCTGTAATTCTACTTTCGATTTCAGCATTCATAGCTAACTTAAGGTCTTCTATTCTGTTCTTTAAACGAACTATATCTGGATATGACTCTTTATAGTCAAGCCTCAAAGTTTCAAGAGAAGACTGTAATTCTGATATTTTTATACGGTACTGCCCCTCTTTAGACTGACTTATTGTAATTGCAGCTTCACCTGATAATTGTTTTTTAAGTGAATCTGAACGAATCATTGCTTCACGCAACTCAAGATGCGTTTTTTCAATATCCATTGTTAATCGAGTAATTCTATCTGATACTTCAGATTCAAGGCCTGGTCTTGCGTCAGGATTATTCGACCTGAACTCACGTAACTGCTCTTCAACCGTAGTTAATTTATGCAAGTATTCATTAACTTGCTTTTCAATAAAGTCATAAGCAGCCTGACTTTCATTGATTTTTGTTCTTTCGCCTTCATCGATAAATAATTCAGCTACCCGTTTAGCTGTAATATATGCACGCATAGGATCACTATCACGATAAGATATTTTTATTAAGCCTCGTCCACCCTCAACATTTATATTTTTTTGAATATCTTCTTTGAGTTGTGCCTGTTCGACTTCTGTAGGATTATTTTCTAACCAGCCTGCTTCCTCAAGTATCTGGCTCATGATTTTTTCACCATATATGATTTCACGCGCATTACCTGCGTGATCATTAACACGCGTAGCCTCTGCTGTCCCTTCCATTAGCGGCTGCAAAATATCACTTTCATCAGCGAGGATTAAACTAGTAGATGTATAACGTTTAGGCCATGTAGCCCCTACAACTAATAGAGACAAACTGATTACAGCAAACATGGCAAAAACAGCATTACGTCGTGAAAACACTTCACAAAGTAACACCTTAAGCATTTCATCAAATGGAACCTTCATCTTGATTATATCTCCAGCCAATTAGAATAAACGTTCTGGAACAGTTAAAATATCACCTGGCCTGAGTTCAATATTAGTTTGTAGCTGGCCTTTATAAAGTATGTCACCAAGGTTGATGCTTATAACTCGCGTTTTACCATTGATTTTACGGTATAACTTTGTATTATTAGGAGATGCAAAGTCATTAACACTCCCAGCAGCCAGAATAGCATCAAGAACTGTCATGCCCTGTCGATAATTGAGTGATGAAGGGTTGGCAACGGCACCCGTAATACGCAATCTTGTTAGGTATTCATTGCTCAGCATACCTGTCACCATTAATGTTACATTAGGATCACGTACAAAGTTTTTAAGTTTATTTTCAATTAATCTAGAGACAGCTTCAGGTGACCGTCCAGCTGCATGAACATCACCTATAAGGGGCATTGATATTTTACCATCGGGACGAACAGGTACCGATACACTTAATTCAGGGTTTCTCCAAACATTAATGCTGATATTATCATCTACGCCTATATGATATTCACGAATGGTTTCTGAACTATTATTGTCTTTTAAAATATTTGAATCAGCTGGTATGTAGGCATCTGAGGCGCAACCGGTAAATAAAAAAGGTAATAATAGGGTAATAACAGTGACCTGTAAGGCTCTAGACATTATAATCTCCAGCAAATATCTGTGTGTCATACAACAAAAAACGATTTAAATTACAATCAATCAACTTATACTAGCCATTATTGTCCATTCATTAATGGCCTTAACATTCTACGAATTCTTGACCCACAAATCCATCTAAAACTACAATAATCAGACACTTCAATAGCATTTATTAAATAAGCCTAATAATTATAGAATATATACTTAATTGATATAAAAATGTCATATAAGAGCTTTTAGAGGTTCACATTAAAACGTTATAATCTTTTTAATACGGCAACGTCGCATAGACATAAATTAACAATAACTAATAAACATGCAAAAAACTTACTCATATAAAAACTGCTATAGAATATTAGACGCAAATCCAAGCTGTAGCTGGATAGATTTGCGTAAGTCGTATAAGAAATCAATTCAAAAATGGCATCCTGACCGTTTTGAGGATGGCTCACAGGAAAAAATAGCTGCCGATGATAAGATAAAAACGATAAATACTGCCTATAACCATATTGCTAAATATTATCGACATAAAGGCAAATTACCTCAAATTACCGGGCAAGATAAATCTAATCAGACAAATCAACATACTCCAAAGCCTGAAACTGAACCAGCACAACCACCAACCCACCCCTCAGAAAATAGTAAGTCAACTATTTATCAACAACACCGTAAACCTCACAAAAGTGAGCCCACAAAGCGTTATAAAATCATAGTTGCGACCATTTTAGTTACGTTGAGCGCAGCATATTTTCATTTTAATAACACCTCCATTTTTGTCGAACCAAAGCACTACCCTCACAATCATATATCTAAAGAAAATACAATTAAACCTCAAGCTTCTCAAAACTATCTTAATGATAATTTATCTTTAGAAGACAACTCTACCTCATATAAGAAACAGAATGACGAGCAGGTAGAAATAAAAGATGAGTACTTTACTAATGGCTCTAGTTTTTCTGCTGTCATTAGTATTCAGGGCGCACCAACAAAAACAGATGGTGATATCTGGTTTTATGGCCGATCAGAAGTGCATTTTAATAATGGCACCGTAAGTTACTGGATTCGAGATTCTGAAACACCACTAAAAGCACATATGAGCATTAAGTATGAATCTGAATAAGTTATAGAATGACTAGACTTTCTAGCTAAATATTAAAATTTAATATGTTAATAAAGTGTTTATCTAGCGCCTTGCCCAAACAATACAACTTGTATTGTTTGGAATAAAATTGTCATATCTAAAAACAGGCTATAGTTTTTTATATAATACAAATCATATTGAAGTTTATTTCTAGTATCTTCCTCCGTTTCACCATATGGATAACATATTTGAGCCCAACCCGTAATTCCTGGCTTCACTGTATGGCGAAGAGCGTAGTGTGGAATAGATTTCTCAAAGCTCAGCACAAATTGTGGCCTTTCGGGCCTTGGTCCAATAAAACTCATATCTCCCTTTAGCACGTTCAATATCTGTGGCAATTCATCTATACGTGTTTTACGCATAAACGCGCCAAATAATGTAACACGGGCATCGTTTTTTTGAGCAAATTGAGCACCGTTTTTCTCTGCATCCGTTGTCATGCTTCTGAATTTCAACACATTAAAAGGAGCATCGCAAAGACCTAGACGTACTTGTCGGTAAAAAACTGGGTCACGACCAAAGCTACTAAGCCAAATAACGCAAGCAGTTACTAACATAATGGGACTGGTTAATATTAATATGATTAAACTAGCAACTATATCGAATAGTCGCTTTGCATAACTCATTGAAACGGCATTTGTAAAACCATCTGAAAATATAACAGTACTGGGATGCAAAGCATCTAGTTCAATATGACCTGTTATGCGCTCAAGTGAATCAATTGCATTACGTACAACTATACCCTTCATTTTACACTCGAGTAAACTCGACAATGGAAAACCCTTTCTCCGGTCATCCATTGCTAATACAATTTCATCTATGTCATTATCTAAACATAAATCGTACAGAGTTGATTCTATCTTAAGAGTGAGGTTATCAGATACTTGTGAATCGCCATCATCGCTATCAACGAAACCCACAATCTCATAACCTTGCTTATATGCGGAATCAATTCGATTTTCTAATAGTTTACCTATTGTCCCTGAACCAATAACCAGCAACCTCCTTTTAAACATAGTGTGTTTATCTATGCTCTGATGAACCGTTCTAGTTAAAAAAATCCCAATGAATGAGACCACAAAGGTTAATCCAACGACGCCCCTTCCAAGGAAAAGTTGTGGGTATATATAGTAAATAATCGCGATAACAAAAAAACCCGCTCCAAAACTTAAAAAAAGCCTTATCATCATGCTTGAAAAATTATCAACTATATTACGAGTATGCAAACCCATAGCCGTCATAGAAAGTAGCATTAACAATGAAAAGATAAGAGCCTTGGTGTTAACTGGCTCTAATAGAGATATTGAGTCAGCTTTATCGGAGTCACCATAAAAGCGTAGTTCAATGCCTAGATAAACAGAAAAATACAATACAATAGCTTCAGCAAGTACAAGTACAACTAGTGACGCCGGTATATAATGGCTAAAAAGTCTTAGCATTTCTTATTAACAATCCTTATTTTCATGTATATATGATATTAGAGTTATTATTTTGTTGATAAATCGTCTATATACCAATCCATTGAAAGTGCCATCCCTTCATCTATTTTATATTTCGGTGCATAACCTAATAAATTTTGAGCCTTGCTAATATCGGCTCTGGAATGACGCACATCTCCTGCCCTAAAATCTCTATATTGAGGATCAGCAATAACTAACTCTGGTTTTCTCGCAATTAATTCTCTTCTAATAGAATTAAATAGTTCTGTTAGAGTTGTCTGATCATTTAGGGCTACGTTATAGACCTGGTTTGCCGCATCTGGATGATCAGCTGTTGCAGCAAGAATATTCATCTGAACTGTATTATCAATAAAACAAAAGTCACGACTTGTTTCACCATCGCCGTTTATAAATACAGGCTCACCATGAAGCATATCTGATACCCACTTAGGTATTACTGCTGCATATGCGCCATTAGGGTCTTGTCTATAACCAAAAATATTAAAGTATCTTAGACCAATAGTTTTAAAACCATATGTACGTGCGAATACCTGGGCATAAAGTTCATTAACATATTTTGTAACTGCATAAGGTGATAACGGATTACCGATTTTATCTTCTTGTTTAGGCAAATCAGGATGATCGCCATAAGTAGAACTTGAGGCCGCATATACAAATCGTTTGACCTTGGCATCTCTTGCAGCTACGAGCATATTAAGAAAGCCATCAATATTAGTTTCATTGGTTGATATAGGGTCTTCTACTGAACGAGGCACGCTGCCTAAAGCCGCTTGATGAAGAACATACTGCACACCCTTACAGGCTTTATGACAATCTTCGACTTTACGAATATCACCATTAATAAATGTGAAGTTTTCCCATTGGTCCTCGGTAACTAACGACTGAACCTTATCAAGATTGTATTGATGGCCCGTTGCAAAATTATCAAGACCAACAACTATCTGATTATTTTTTAGTAATGTTTCCATTAAGTTAGAGCCGATAAAACCAGCTACACCAGTAACTAACCAAATCTCTGGATTACTATTTAAACTTTCTAAAACTGATTCAAACTTTGTCATTAACTTATCCTATAAACGACCGTCAACTTCATCTGTTTTTAATATATATTTGATGTCGTAAAGAACATGATTTTCCTTACCTAAGGCATGAATATCTGCTGCACCCATTTCAACAAATTCGTTATGCGATACTGCAAGTACAATTGCGTCGTAGCCTGCTTTTTGCATTGAGTCTATCGGTCGAATTGAGTATTCATCAAAGGCTTCATCTTTATCTACCCATGGATCATATACATCTACATTGGCGCCATATTCAACAAATTCTTCAATCATATCTGTTACGCGTGTATTCCGTAGGTCTGGACAGTTTTCTTTAAAAGTTAACCCCATGATCAATATATTGGCATTACTAATATGAATACGTTTACGTAGCATCAGTTTAATTATTTCTGAAACAACATAGCTACCCATGTTGTCATTTAAGCGACGACCAGCCAAAATCATTTCAGGATTATAACCAATTTCCTGAGCTTTATGAGTTAAATAGTAAGGATCAACTCCTATACAGTGCCCACCTACTAAACCAGGACGAAATGGCAAGAAATTCCACTTAGTTCCAGCCGCAATTAAGACTTCCTCTGTATCTATATCTAAGCGATTAAATATCAGGGACAATTCATTGATCAAAGCGATGTTCACATCTCGTTGTGTGTTTTCGATAACTTTTGCAGCCTCTGCAACTTTTATTGATGATGCCTTATGCGTGCCTGCAGTTATAATTTCTCTGTATAAGGTATCTACGTAATCGGCTGCTTCAGGCGTCGACCCGGAAGTCACCTTTTTAATAGTTGTTACACGATGTTCTTTATCGCCAGGATTAATACGCTCGGGGCTATACCCCGCAAAAAAATCTTTATTAAATGTCAGCCCTGAGATTTCTTCTATAATCGGTATGCAGTCTTCTTCTGTTGCACCTGGATAAACCGTAGACTCATATATAACGACATCGCCAGCGCGTACAACCTTTCCTAGCATACGGCTTGCGCTAATTAATGGTGTTAGATCAGGGTTTTTATTTTTATCGATTGGTGTTGGAACAGTAACGATATAGACATTCGAGGCAGCTAAATCCTCAACACTTGCACTGTAAGTTAAATGTGTCGCTTCTGCTAGTTCCGCTTCATTGACTTCTAAAGTACCATCTTTACCACTCTTAAGCTCATCAACACGCTGCTGATTGATATCAAAACCGAGCACATTAATTTTTTTACCAAATTCTACTGCTAGTGGGAGCCCCACATAGCCAAGACCAATTATAGCAAGCCTGGTATCTGCGATTTGTATCACGTCTGTTCCTTCATTATTAACCACTATTATTATGCAAATAATTTTACACTATTGGCACGGACATGTAATGTCCAATTCATTAGTGTCTAATAAATGGGCCAATTTATCTTAGGATAAAATATTTCTTAAAATTGTTTAAAATATCATTGACCTGCGAAGAGTTTTTCCCCATAATTCACGCCCTCGAAAGAGCAAGCGCCTGTAGCTCAGCTGGATAGAGTACTCGGCTACGAACCGAGCGGTCGGAGGTTCGAATCCTTCCAGGCGCACCATACTACTTAAAAAGCCTCACTATTTTCAGTGGGGCTTTTTTATTTATATAGTTTACATTGTAGCGATAATATAACTCTTCCAGTCACCCCACCTATAAATTTCTAAAAGAATTGAGCATGCATAAAAAAAGCCCACCTGTATAGGTGGGCTTTTTTGTATTTGGCGGAGAGCGAGGGATTCGAACCCTCGATACGATTTCTCATATACACCCTTAGCAGGGGTGCGCCTTCAGCCACTCGGCCAGCTCTCCATTGTTTCAAACAAAGCCATCTGCTAATCAATTACCGACGGCTTTTTTGAGCGGGCTAAGAATACCTTCGATCGAAGCGAAGGTAAAGCCTAATCTGCTTTTTATTAACGATTCCCATCACTTACAGGCTGATCATCATCATCATTTCCTGTAGATTGAGACTCCTGTTCTTTCTGGATACGCTCATAAATCTCTTCACGATGCACAGAAACTTCTTTAGGTGCATTTATACCAATGCGAACCTGATTACCTTTAACACCTAAGACAGTAACTGAAACTTCATCACCAATCATTAGGGTTTCGCCAACACGACGAGTCAAAATTAACATTTTTTCTACTCCTTAAATCAATCACCAGTGGCTATAAGTTTTAGTCCTCTTATAACCGGCCAACATTCTAACACAACCCTGGGGAGAGCTACTATTGTTTAACTTACCTGCTCTAATCCAAACTCACTGTGCAATGTTCTGACACCAAGCTCTAAATATTTTTCATCAACAACAACTGAAATTTTAATTTCAGAAGTTGATATCATTAATATGTTAATACCTTCTTTGGCTAGCGCTGAAAACATACTAGACGCAATACCTGCGTGTGATCGCATTCCTACACCGACTATAGAAATTTTTACAATTGCATCATTGCCTTTAACTTTTCTGGCACCAAGCTTTTCCCCCGTCTTCTGCAGCAGCGAAAGCACTACATCATAGTCATTTCTATGCACTGTAAAGGTGAAATCCGTTGTACCATCATCGCCTACGTTCTGTACGATCATATCTATTTCAATATTGGCTTCTGCCACAGAACCCAGAATTTCAGACGCAACACCCGGTGTATCAGGTACGCCAGAAATGGTTAATTGGGCTTCATCCCGATTAAATGCTATACCGGAAATTACGGCCTGTT
>Ga0316204_10012174_pt1 | contig 10571 bp, 10 predicted proteins | sample 6monrhotite_MG_2_FD_205661 | JGI IMG/M metagenome (GOLD analysis project Ga0316204, IMG submission 205661) | Microbial mat bacterial communities from mineral coupon in-situ incubated in ocean water Damariscotta River, Maine, United States -... | ecosystem: Environmental > Aquatic > Marine >... | reverse complement strand
GCGCTGCATGTAGTTCCATGATAGGCCTGATAAACGTCGTTCAATCGTACTGACAGAAAGGGGAGGAGAGGAGTCCTGGGGCGAGGCGCAGTCAGCGATGTAGAGACCGATCAGCTGGGGGTCAGGTATCAAGGGATCCGCGCCGCGGCGCCGGCACCAGCTGTTAAAATGCGCCCAGTCTTTCTTGTAGGCGAGATTGGTGTTTTCGGATGTGGCGTGTTCGGCATAATCACGAGCCGTGTCGACAAGACGCTCCAATGAGCCGGAACTGGCAACGGTTTCTGGAACCGCGATGGCTTGGCTGGCAGTAGAAGGGTTATCGCCAAGCAACGCGTTAAGATCGATGTCGGGCAGATCGTCGTCGTCGGTCAATGGAGTCTCCAGTCTCATAAATTATGACTCACTCAGTCTCACAAACCCGGCTCAATTTTGCCTCTTAGTGGTGTGCGAGAGGCTAAGCTCAGCGTCAGTCCACTCTTTAAACGTGGGTCTTGGCGACGAGAGCGCCTGTTCTCGGGCCTGTCCAGTCAATAAAGGCGAGGAATCACTTGTTTCTGAAGCATACTCTTTTTATGTCCGATAATGCAACATTATTGGACATAGAAAAGATGTGCAAGGTGGGGCGCTTAAACGCCTTTTATATAGCATAAAGCGCCGTTGTGATATAGCATGATTTGCATGATTCCCACGATCAAACCAGAAACCGAGCAACGCCCGTCCATTCTTCCCAACTGGATTTTTCAGGCGCCAACCCCGGAAATCCTTGGGTCTACGACCCTTGCGGATGCTGGCTTTGCGAGCGGCGCAGCACTCGCGCTGCTGCATGTCGCCCTCCATGATCCTATCACAAACACCCCTACCGACTTGTTACGCAATCGCTTGGCGCTGCGGACAGCCATCAACTGCCTGAAGATTGAAGGCAGAATGGCGACAGAAGGCGATATCCGAGATGCGTACTATCTCACCGCACCCGGCGATGAGATGGGACCAGCTGGCGACATGTTCGCCTTCTGGCGCGCCGGGTACGGCCTCGCGCTGCGCCATACAGGATGGCGAGTCAAGCTGATCGAACTGTTGCCGGAGGAGATGCGGGACGATGTATCGATCCAACTCGATCAAGCCCTCCAAATCGGCGGCGGCCCCATGGTCGCCGCGATCAGTATCTTCGAAGCCGTGCTAAAACAATTCCCACGACAGGAGGCGGTGGCGCTGTTTTGTGCCGATGCGGTTCTCGCCTACGGACTTGGTTGGGATAAACCCCTTCCTCTTTTTGGACTGCATCTGAATCGAAAAATCTTGCGCGCAGCCAGTGAGGGCGAAGATGCAGGGATCGCGTGTCACAACGCTGTCACCCATGCCGCGCAGGATGCGGTCCGAATGGGGTATGATCTGGCGCGTCGTGCGGAACGTCTTCGGGCCATTGCGCCCAAGCTCCGGGCTAAGGGATCGGTCGAAGCGCTCAACCTCTTTTTGTCGGAGGATGCCGTCTACGCGCCGACGATGCTCTCGCCAAAGGTGCGTGGATCAAACGTTCCGATGACAGGTCGGTCCGCGCGACGGTTGTGTGACCGGCTTGTTGAATTGGGCGTGGCGCGCGAACTGACCGGCCGCAAAACGTTTCGGCTGTATGGGGTGGCGTGATGAGTGCCGTCGCGAAACGAGACGAAGAACAGGAGATGCTCGATCTTGAACTTGATCATTTGCCCGCAGATCTGCGTTGGCGTGAATGGATGAACCGAATTGAAGCGGTGATCTTTGCAAGTAGCCGGCCGGTATCGCGCGAGGATCTAAGCCGGGTTGTCGGGACGGGCGCCAACATTGACCTGCTTATTGAAGACATTCAGGCCGACCTTAAGGGTAAGCCCTACGAGATCGTACCAGTCGCTAGCAGCTGGGTGTTCCGGACGCGCCCACAATATGCCAGTGCCATCCGCACCGCCGCCGACATAGGAGACCAGCAACACAACTTCTCAGAAGAAGAAATGGCTGTGCTCTGTGCCGTGGCCTATCACCAACCGATCGACCGAGCTGGGCTGGCCGACATTTTTGGCAAAGAGATCAACCGCGATCTGCTGGGTCGGTTGCGCTACAAAAATCTAATCGGCAACGGGCCAAAAAGTCCGCGACCCGGAGCGCCGCATACATTCGTGACGACGCCGGGGTTTTTGGCCATGTTTGATCTGCAGAGTTTGCGGGAACTTCCCGATATCAATGATTACTCTCAGGCAGTCGATGGACATCTAACCGAGACTACTGAGAAGGAGGCCGTTTCAAGTGCTAGTTTGCCCAGATTGCTTTGAAGAGAAGGGTCTGCAGAAGCGGATTGAGGAAATACGGCCGCAGTTTGATGAGGGCAAATGCGATCATCATGAAACCAAAAAGGGAGTGCCAGCGACTGAGGTGGCTGAGATACTTCGTGAAGTCATCCAGAACAATTATCACCATTCGGGTGTCGGCTATGACGGCGAGCCAACTGGCGATGACCTAATTGCAGTTCTCTACGCTCTTACCGGAGCGGACAATCACGACGTCATCGAAGAGTTGCAGTCCGCATTGATAGATGGTGATCATTGGTGGCCTGCCGATGGCGGTGAGCCCTTTTTCTCTGATGAAGTGGGATACTCTACCATTACCGAGTATCTTGATGACGGTCGCTCCATGAAGTGGAGTAATTTCCGACATGAGATCATTAGTCGCCGCCGGTTTTTCAGTGATGAGGCAAGAACGGCCCTGTCCGAGCTGTTTGATGGGCTGCATTTGTTGCGAGACAATCGAAATGAGCCCGCTATTAAAACTATCGAGGCACGCAGTTTGACTCTCTTCAGAGGACGAAAAGCGAATAGTCCTGTTGATCGTAAGAGGATTAACGACTCACCGGCCACGGAGTTGGGCCCACCTCCGGAGAAGCTGCGCGGTGCAGGAAGGATGAATGCGTCTGGTATTCCTGTCTTCTACGGAGCATTGGATATAAAAACCTGTCTAGCGGAGTTGCGCCCAGCAGTTGGTGAAACCGTAATCGCAGCTGAATTCGAACTGATCACACCAGTTGTCGTTCTCGATACGACCAAATTTGAAAGCCCGCCAAAACCTCTCAACATGTTTGCCAAGAGCTTCAATGAACGGCTCAGTTTGTGGGGGTTTATGGCCGAGTTCATGACTGAAATATCGTTACCTTGCCTACCTGATGATGAGCATCTCGACTATATCCCACGCAGGTAGTCGCCGAATATCTCGTTCACGAGCATAAGGTAAAAATCAAAGGTGAAGAGCGGCACCTTGATGGTTTGATCTTTAGATCGGCTCAAAACCTGGATGGTAAAAATGTGGTTCTTTTCGGAAATGCAGGCCTTGTTGAAGGGGGACGGTCAGAGACCACTCAACGTAGTTCGAAAACGGACCGACGATCCCGGTCACTGGCAATACTTCAAGGCTCTCTCACTCGCCATACGGTTTATCGGGTCAATATCGATGCACATGATCCAAGCACGATCTATGACGGCTGCGATGAATAGATCAAGGCGAAGCGAGCAAACTCAGATCTAAGAGATACTGGGGCACGGCTTTAGCACCAATGGACACGACCATCGCGAAGCCAGAAATGCGCACCGCAGCCTGATTGACGCCACACGCTTGGATGCAAAGTGGGCGGATCTTGGTCCTTTGTCTTGAGCGTCCATTTTGGTTTGGCCTCCTCCAACAGCATCAATTCTAGTTTTTCACCGCAGCCACATGGGCATCGCATGGCCACTGACCAATCATCACCGTCATCTCGACACAGATACAAATGTCTCGAGCGAATTGTCTCAGGTGGTGTGTCACCACCTATAACAACCAAGCGTCGCTTTGGGCCATGGCGTTGCCACAGTCTTCGGATCCAGAATGGAAGCCTCATGCTGCGTCCTTCTGCTCAGTTTTAACCAGAGCTGGAATGCCCAAAAGAGGTTCGATCAAACCGCGGGCAAAATCGGTATTGTCAGCCGCTGAAAATGACGCCTCACTTTCATAGTCGACCTCTCCACCAGCCAACGAAAATACTGTTCTGGCGTAGGGTTGGTTGCCTTCATGGCGATAACCAAATTGGCGGGCCATCCACTCCATAACCGCATCGCTTGCTGCCCGCATATTGACTGCCATGACAGACGGAGCCTCTTCATGTACCCCTTTGATGTAACCTGCTTCAATTTCTTTTTGGGCGGCATCGGGCGCATGCTGAAGCAGATATTCGCGACGCAACCCATTAGGCGTCACAACCATGCGGTCGGTCAGGCTGGGGCCATTCGGGCGAACGTAATCGATGCGACCGCAAACGTCGGCGACATGGATATTCCCCTCAATATCCTTTCGAGTTGGTATCGTGACACCTAGGTCGATGAGTGGAATTACACAGCACCGGCAGATCAATTCTGCGATGCTGCGCCCCGCCATACTGTCGACGCAGGAAAACAAAATGTCGGCTGCGGATGCAGCGATAACGGCTTCGCGTTCTTCAATTGATGCGTTGATTATCGTGACTCGTGTATCCGGGCTATATCTTTTGATTGCGGCTGCCATCATCTCGACCTTTGGGCGATTGTGCTCTGCATCGATGATCGTAGAGTTAACAATCCGATTGAGGTTCTTGAGTTCGATCGTGTCGAAGTCGATCAAGATCAGATGGCCGACGCCCTTTCTGGCGAGAAGCTCAGCGACAAGTGTGCCTGTCCCCGAAACACCGATGACACAGGCTGTCTGTTCAGCAAATGTCTTGGTCATCTCAGACCCAAATGGCATCACGTGTTGTGAACCAAGCTTCGATAAATTGGCAATATTGTACCCCACACGCTTAATGCGTTTTACGGACTGACTTTGTCCATTTGCATCATACAACCGCGCCTTGATTGACCCGTCGGAGACCATGATCGCGGAGCCATGGTGAAATTCGTCAGCCTCGATCGCCGAAAACAAAGCCGGCATTGTGCAAGAATCACTTTCATCGTCAGCTGTTGAAAACGACAACATCCCGCCAGGATGGCTGTGAATGAGAACAATGGCGTCTGCATGTTGATCAGCACGATCTATGGCGTCCTCGATGCACATTCCCGGCCAACTGATGAACTTATCTGTTCGCTTCGTGCACAATTCATCGGGTATGTTCAGGATGTTGGTGACAATCATCCGTGTCTTCGAACAGCCAGTGAAGCGGCACAACAGGATTGCAGCGGATTCGCAACCGTCTCCAGGAAACAGATATCGCTTCAATGCTGCATGCTGGTCTTCGGTCAAAACGAGGCTATCGGTCATTCTCCAATATCCTTCAACAGAGCCGCTTCGATCACCGCGATATGTGTCATGACACTGTCGGTGACTGGATCCCACCGAGTTTGTCCATTCAAGTGCCGCGACCATTGCTGGTAGGTTTGACCTTGGATCGCCGTGCGTCCGGACGTCTCACCGATGGTCCCTCCGGCCTTCAACATGAGGTGTGGTAGACAATGAAACATGTCGATCTCAGCCCGTGGGTAGGCCAGGGGTACATCGATGGCGATATCGACAACGGCGTGGTTGTACCCTTCTGGAAGCACGAAATTGCGCAAGACTAGCCATCGGCGCCCACCTTCCTCGAATGTCTCCCAAGTGAGACCGCGCTGTTGGAGATAGGTTTCATCTTTGTTGAGGAGTTGAAAACCACGGTGGGGCGCAGAATGCGCCTCACCATTATTGATTTGCCCAGGTGTCAGGCGCAACTTCTCAATACCCGGCAGACGCAGATCGATACTGTCTGTCAAAGCGACTTGAAGCTTGGCTTCGCCTTTGCGTTTCAAAATCGCAATCCAATTGGCATTGGGATCAAAGCCTGCTTGCGCTAAGGCATCCTTAACCGCAATCAAGGGCGTGGTCAGCGTCAACAAAACGCCTTGAACATTGAGCTTCCAGCTCTGTTCACGCGAGGACAAGCGCTCTAACCCTTTACCGGCGAGGCGAACCTCATCGCCTTCTTCAAGCTTCTTGTCAGCCACATCCCCCTGCTCGAGATAAAGGGCTTCGTTGTCAGGGATGCGTGCCACGAGTCGCGCCAGATCGACTGGTATTTTGTTGGCACCCCAGGCAAAGCGGCGTCCGTTGACAACGAAATTTAACATCCGGTCCGTCTTAAAGGCGAAGAAGCGTTCTGGCCCCCGCTCCTTCAAGTCGACTGTCTCATCCAAGTCGACTGTCTCAAGCTTTCCATCACGCGGCAAATAGAGAAGCACGTGTTCGTCAGCAGGAAAGCGTTCGAATGTTTCGAGTAGCTGCCGCGCAGTTGGCGCGCGATCAGATATTGAGCGTTTTTCATCAAACCCATCACCATCCCACATGCGAATGCGGTAGTTCTGAGCGTCGGGAATTTGCGCGTTATCCTGGTCGCGCACCCAGTCTTCGATATCAACAACGTCTAGCATGACTGATGTCCTTTTGATTGTGCGACGGCTTTGTGCCTACGCTTGATTCGTATATAATAGCTAAAAAATAGCTATGCAATAGCTGCTGAGATATTATTTTTCATTGACTTTTTACCCCTATATGAGCATATATCGAACAAAGGAGTGCATTGAGATGTCCAAGAAAACGATGACATTGAACCTCACTGAGACCGAAATGGCGGTTCTAGAGGAGCTGTGTGACAAGAAGGATTTGAGCAAAACCGTTCTGCTCAGACAGGCGTTGCGTCTCTATCAACGCGTGGAAGAACGTCTCGAGAAGGGGGATAAACTCTTCTTTGAAGACGAGGCGTCCAAGGAGAAAGCGGAGATTATGATGCTATGATCGCGACCACTCCTTCTGATGTGACGCCTGTCTGGCTGACAAACAGAAGTACCAAGGAGGTCGTAGATGCGGAACTCTGGCACGGTATTGTCGACAAGAATCTTGCAGATTGGGAAGCCGAATGGATTCCCGACCTTCAACGTCGGCTCAAACTTCTGAATCAGCAAAAGGTCGAACGCAGGTTCTGGCCGCAAAGTAGGCATTGGGACTGGCGCGACAAGCTGCGCGAAATTGAACGCCGCTTGGCAAATCTGTCATTTGCACTCGTTGCGGACGGCATGACGCAGGCCATGATGACAATCGATCTGACAAAACGGGCCCGGCTGACCGACCACGAGGGACAGCATCTCGTCTATATCGATTTTCTGGAGGCTGCTCCCTGGAACCGAAACGATCTTGCAGAAGAGCCTGCCAAATTTAGCGGCAGCGGGTCCATACTTATCAACGCAGCCATCCAGCAGAGTATACTGGAGGGCTTCAAGGGCCGGATTGGTCTCCACTCGCTGCCGCAATCCAATAACTTTTATGCCAATGCGTGTGGAATGACTGATCTGGGACAAGACACTAACTATGAAAACCTGCGCTACTTCGAACTGGACCCGGACAGCGCGCGCAGTTTCATTGAGAAAGGAAAAGGAGAATGACATTCGAAATTACCAAAGAATGGTGCCGGAAAGCCGGCGCACGAGACGCAGGTTTTGATATTGGAGCTGGCCTCATCGCTGCAGACCCCATGTTTACCCATGAGGGCGGTGCTGATGACAGTCCCGAAGCCTCACGGCTGGCTTTAGGGCGGTTCATCAGTCTGATGCGCCGTAATCAAGGTCTGTCCATAGAAGATTTGGCTCAAAAGGCAGACATAGAAATTGGAGATCTATTTAGTCTTGAAAATAATGCCGCTCATCTGCCCGATGCGCGAACGCTCTATCAACTCTCTGAAGTGTTCGGCGTGTCACAAGAGAAATTAATGGGGCTATCCGGCCTGACCCATTCCAATGATGATCACTATGTCGATGAGGCCGTTCGATATGCCGCCAAGTCCGCATCGGTAGAAGTCTTATCTAATGAGGAACAATCGATTTTGAACGGGTTTATCTCGGTCTTGAGTGAAAACGGCAAAAGCAAATAGCAAGAAGGCGACCATCGGTTGGCGAAAAATGTAATCATAAAATCTAAAAACGCAGCTGACATTGATCGCAAGGTCGAGAGAGTTCTCAAGGACCTCGGCAATCCTGAACCACCACTCGATTTAGAGGTGGTCCGAGAGCTACTCAAACTCGATCTCTCCTACTACACAGCCAGCGACCCCGGGCTTCTGCAGGAGGTCGTTTCAAAAATGTCGATGGCGGGCAAGCAAGTCCTTGCCCGCCCCTCGCGTATCATAGATGCAGTGCGAAAATGGGATTTGCGAGCGCTCTATATCCCAGACCGTAAGCAGATCCTTATCGACAAGGACCAACCGTTACTCAAGCATCGATGGCATGAGGCGCATGAAGTGGGGCATAGCCTGCTACCTTGGCATGCCGGCGCGATGATGGGAGACAACGAGCATACGCTTCTTCCGTCTTGCCACGATATACTCGAAGCAGAAGCGAATTTTGCTGCGGGACGACTGCTCTTTCTACGGGATCGGTTTGCAGAGGAATGCCTGGCCCAAGATCCGTCCTTTGATGCGCTCAAAGAACTCAAGCAGACTTACGGCAACACCCACACAACTACTTTTTGGCGAGGCGTAGAGACATGGGGCCGGGAACTGCCGATCATTGGTCTTGTCTCAGGCCACCCGCACCCAATCCATCGCGGCGCAGACTTTGACCCAAAAGACCCTTGTAAGCATTTTGTCCAGTCATCGGCCTTCGCAGAAAAATTCTCTAATGTTCGTGAAACCGATGTCTTTGATCAGGTCGTTAACTACTGCCGCGGTAACAAAAGTGGGCCTCTTGGCGAAGCTGATATCGTTTTGACTGACGACAATGGAGAAGAGCACCTTTTTCACTTTGAGAGCTTCTCATTCCACTGGCAAACTCTGACCTTGGGTGTCTATCAAGGTCCCTACAATCGCTTAGTCGCCGTAGCCTAAATTACGCAGATGCGATCGATAATTGTCATCAGCTCTGACAGACATCCATCTGATCACAGCGCGCGCCAGTCATATGGCACTAAGGCTTTTTCCCCGCGCCATTCTTCTACGATTGAAGCCTCGAACCATTCGTCTCGAAGATGAGCGTGGTCCAACACGATTAGCTGGAAATTCGGCTCGATCTCTGCGCATGCCATCTTCATCAACTCGAACAGGCCCTGAACCGCCTTTTTGTCTGAGTCCTTATCAATCTGTTCTAGCCCACCCTCAACGATTTCGGGCGGATAGTAAGCCTGAGTCGGTTGATCAAATATCAAAAACCCTGGCACTGGCCGTTCTCGCTTGCGTAGCCACCAGTGTAGCGCCAGCAGCGTGAGAACATGATAGCCGACCCAGTTCTCGCCGCTACCCATCCGCTGTAGCGGAATAGGTCCATCTTCCGTGTCAGCCACAACCGTCAGTTTTTTCAGATCGAGCCGGAGTGAACTGCCGCTGTATTCCAGATCAAGATGGTCTGAATACGTTGTCATTTTTTTGCCAATCAAGTTGACCACAGTTTCCATCTTGGACGCGGTCTCATCCGCGTTCAGCTTTGATTGAACCACCGCGATTAGCTTCCTAACCTCGGCGAGCTCTTCAGCTGCTTCGCTGGCACTGTTATCAGGACCGGTTATCTCAACGAAATCTGCGAGTTTGCCCAAAAACCGAGCACGAAGAATCAACTGGTTTTGTGAAGCCCGAGCATTTTGATCATCAGAAATCGCATTTCGCAATTCGGTCTGAACTTCTCTTAGACTGCCGGTTGCTTCTCCGATGCGTTTCTCAATCTCGACCACGTGCGCCTGCAGATGTGGGCTCTCTTTATGCACAGCGATCAGCTGAGATTCGACCTTTGCTAGGGAAAGATTGATCTCTTCCACGGCTGGGATTGGGGTGTGAAGTTTTGACTCACAAATGGGGCAGGTCGATCCACTCTCACTGTCTGGCTCATAAAGACCAACGCTTTGCAAACGCGCTCTTTGCTCATTGGCCTCCTTGGAAAACTCTGTTTGATCGGACAAGAACGACTTGGCGGCTCGCAAATCCTGATTGAGCTCGCCCAGCTTGCGCTGCAATGTAGATTGCTCGCCGCTCAGTGTTTGGATGGTTTCACCGAAATCAGGAATGATGTCTGGCGCCTCAACTTGGGTCTGCGCCACGCGTTGCAGATAGGTAAAAACACTATCATCTACAGGCTGGTAGTCTAAGGGTATCAAACCGACACGTTTACCCTCATTGATGATCCGCGTGATCCTACTTCTGCTGACCTCAATCGTCTGAAGATGTTTTCCTTCCGTGGCTTCGAGGAGCCGAAGACGTTTCCGCAACTCGTCGAGTTCAGATAAAAATTGGAAGTGGCTCTCATCTACAGCCCCTAAGAAATAGGGTAACGTGTCTTTCATCGATTGAGGAAGGAAGTCTTCGTTCATGCGGTGAAAAAGCTGGTCCTGGCTGGCGATCGTTCCTTGTTTCTGAAAACACAGATAAAGTGCATGCGCGATATTTGCGCTCAGAGGCTCGCGTGTCCCGGTCTCCGGCCGATGCTCGTTCTCTACGATCCCGGCAAACTGAGTCACAAATTTCTTGAGACTGCCGGCTGTGGTGTTTTTGGCGATGTCGTCCATCGACGGGTAGTCGCTGATGACGCCTCTCTCAAAAAACACTTTAG
>Ga0316204_10012171_pt1 | contig 10572 bp, 4 predicted proteins | sample 6monrhotite_MG_2_FD_205661 | JGI IMG/M metagenome (GOLD analysis project Ga0316204, IMG submission 205661) | Microbial mat bacterial communities from mineral coupon in-situ incubated in ocean water Damariscotta River, Maine, United States -... | ecosystem: Environmental > Aquatic > Marine >... | reverse complement strand
AGAAATGGATGGTCTTACGTTGTTAAGTAGATTAAGCGAACAAAAACCCTTACTTAAATCGGTTATTGTATCTGCTTATGGCGATATGGATAACATTAGAACTGCAATGAATCGTGGTGCATTTGATTTCATTACAAAACCCATCAATTTTGAGGATTTGACCTTGACCATGGAAAAAACCTTAAAACATGTCAACCACATAAAAGAAACGCTACAAGCCATTAAAGAAAACAACATTTTAAAAATGTATGTGGATGAAAATGTGTTAAACTTCATGGGAAGTCGTGAGTACGAATCGACCATTATGGCTAATGAAACCATTGAAGGAACTGTCATGTTTATTGATTTATGTGGTTTTACCAAAATAAGTGAAACATTTCCTGCAGATACTGTTGTAAAAATGATTAACACATATTTCGATGAAATGGTAAAAGAAATCATGGAACATCAAGGGTTTATTGATAAATTTATTGGTGACGCTATCATGGCTGTTTTTAGAGGTGAATACCATTTAGATCGAGCCATGGATGCAGCATTAGCATTAAGAACTAAAATAAATAATCTGCCAGAGTCTGAAGATTTGAAAGGTTTTATGCCAAAAGTATCTATTGGGATTAAAAGTGGCGAAATGATTTCTGGTAATATAGGTTCAGCAAGTTTAAAAAGACTCGATTATACAGTTATTGGAGATACCGTAAATACTGCGGCTCGTTTACAAGATGCAGCCAATGAAAACCAGATTATCATTTCTGAAGATTGTTACAATGAAGTTAAAGAAGCCTTTAAGTGCAAAAAAATTGGTGATATTGAATTAAAAAACAAAGCAGAGTCAATCACAGTTTATGAAGTTATTGAGTAATTAAATCCTTTTATTAAACACCAACCAAAATGGAGGAACAAAAATTAAAAAAATCCAACCACAAGAAAAACAAACATACCGACGATTTAATTGACCATTATTGGGGAAGTATTAACTATGTTTCGGGGCTTATAAAGGCTTCCGAAATTAAAGCAGGTCTTATTCTATCATTCTATGGAATCTTATTGAATTTTACATATAACTACCTTGAAACAGTTTTAGCAGAAGCAGCCAACAAACCCTTTCTATATATATTACTAGCTGTTTGGTTTTTATGCACAGCTACTTCCATTTATTTTAGTGTTCGATGTTTTATGCCAAAAATTGAAGCTAAATACGATAAGAATATTTTCTTTTTTGGTGATGTTATTTCTAAGTTTGGTAACGTCAAAGAATTTTCAAAAACATTTCATGAAATTAGCTCTGATGAGGATCAACTATTTGATCAATTAGGACAACAAATTTATATTATTTCAAAAATCGCGTCCTACAAATTTTCTTGTGTTAATAAGGCCTTACGGTTTTTGGCGATTGGCCTCTTATTATTAATAATAATTATGGGAAGTTATTCGATACTTTCAGCTTAGTATTAAAAAAATCATTAAATTTTTTAATAGTTTAGGATATTAAAGTCTAATATAGATTCTTGATTAATTTTTATATATTTATAAACTCTCTAAGACACTTTACAAAAGTGCTTTTTATTTAATTTTTGCTCCCTATACTGCATTGCACTAACATACAAAAACTTGTTTGGGTTTTTATTTGTAACTAACTCAATAAGAATTTCAAAAATTAATAACAATAATATTATGAAAATCAACCAAAAACTAACTGGACTAATAGTTTTTCTTTTAGTCTATCCAATTATTTCTTTTGCTCAAATAAGTAACAATACTAAATTACTTTCCCAACCTGCTGTAAGTCAAAGCAATATCGCATTTATTTATGCCGAAGATTTATGGGTAGCCAATATTGATGGTACTAACCCTACACGATTAACTATTGACAAAGGTATTGAGGGGAATCCCGTTTTTTCACCAGATGGAAAAACCATTGCCTTTAGCGCTCAATATGATGGAAACACAGACGCTTATACCATACCAGTAAGTGGTGGTATTCCTAAAAGATTAACTTGGCATCCAAGTGGAGATCGCGTAAATGATTTTACCCCAGATGGTAAAAATGTGATTTTTGCTTCACAGCGAAACACATTTACTGGACGCTATTTACAGTTATATTCCGTAAGTGTTAATGGAGGGAATATTTCTCAGCTAGAAATTCCTAATGCCTTTTGGTCTTCTTATTCAGATAATGGTAATCACTTAGCATATACACCATTATATGAACCTTATGGACAATGGAAACATTATAGAGGAGGTATGGAATCTAGAATTTGGATTTATAATGTAAAAAATCATAAAGTAGAAGAGATCCCTAGAGCTGGAAACGTTGGGAACACGACTAAACCACAATGGATGGGTGACCATATTTATTATAGAAGTGATGAAAACGGTGAGTTTAATCTTTATAGTTATAACACTAAATCTAAACAAGTAAAGCAACTAACTCACTATAAAGATTTTCCTGTTTTAAATCTTTCTGCAAACAATGGCCGTGTTGTTTATGAGCAAGGAGGTTATCTACATTTATATGATTCTGTAACTGGAAATTCAAGTCAAATAAAAGTTAACATTTCAACGGACCTCCTTGAACTTAGAGAACGTTATGTTTCTGGTAAAAACTATGTGCGTTCTGCTGCTATTTCTCCATCTGGCAATAGAGTTGTTGTAGATTTTAGAGGAGATATTATAACTGTTCCAGCCAAAAAAGGAGACCCAAAAAATCTAACAGCTTCTACAGGTGTTCATGAAAAATACCCTGAATGGTCACCAGATGGAAAAACAGTTGCATACTTTTCAGATGAATCGGGTGAATACGCTTTACACTTTCAAAGTACGGTTACAGGAAGAGTATCAAAACATTCACTTTCAGGATCAGGGTTTTATGCAAATATTCACTGGTCTCCAGATAGTAAAAAAGTATGTTTCGTAGATAACGGAAGAAGTCTATATGTCTTTGACAGGAATAGTAAGAAGATAACCAAAATTGCTTCAGATGAATTGTATTTTCCTGGAATTTTTAGAGAACTATTTGGAAGTTGGTCATTTGATTCTAATTGGATTTCTTACACAACAATTACACAAACAAATTTTGAAAAGGCATTTACCTACTCTTTAAAAGACAATAAATCTTATGTGATTTCAGATGGTTTAGCTAATGTTTCAGAACCTGTCTTCGATCCTAGCGGCAAATATTTATACATGCTTGCTTCTACCGATGCTGGTCCCGTTGTTAACTGGTTTGATCAATCTAATAATGACATGACTGCAACTAGTTCTATCTATTTGGTCACTTTGCAAAAAGAAACTATTTCTCCATTTACAAAAGAAAATGATGAAGAGGAAATTAAAAAATCGGAAAACACCAATAAAAAAGAAGAAGAAAAAGAAGGAGAAAAAGTATTAACAATCGATTTTGATGGGCTAGCAAACAGAATTGTTGATATACCATTGCCTCCTTCCGATTATAGAAATTTAGGGATTGCTAAAGAAGGTGAACTTTTTTATGTAGCTACGAAAGATAATACGCCAACTTTAAGCAAATTTGATTTAAAAAAGAGAAAGGCAGATGTTATCATGCCAGCTGGAGATTTTACTATTTCGGCTAATGGTAAAAAGATGTTATATTTTAACAGAGGATTAATAGGGCTTACAGATACTGGTGTAAAAGCTAAAGATGGTCCATTAAATCTCTCTAACATCAAAGTGAAAATTAATCCTAAAGATGAATGGAATAATATTTTTGAAGAAGCCTGGAGAGTTAATAGAGATTATTTCTACGATCCGAATATGCATGGTGTAGATTGGAATGCAATGAAAGAAAAATACCGTTCATTTTTGCCATATGTAAGTAGTAAATCAGATTTGTATAGAGTGATGCAATGGATGTTCAGCGAACTAGTCGTTGGTCATCATAGATTTAGTAGTACAGGCGACAGAATGAATCGTGCAGATAACATTCAAGGAGGTTTATTAGGTGCGGATTATGCAACTAAAAATAACCGTTATCAAATTAAAAAGATTTATGGAGGACTCAATTGGAATCCTAATTTACGTTCACCCCTAACAGAGCCAGGAGTAAATATTAGTGAAGGTGAATATTTAATCGCAGTAAATGGGAAAAATCTAACATCCAAAGATAACTTGTATAGTTATTTTGAAAATACAGCCAATAAAATAGTTAGTATTAAAGTTGGTAAAAAAGCAGATGGAAGTGATGCTCGTGAGGTAAATGTAACTCCAGTTTCTAATGAAAGTGCTTTACGTAATAGAGATTGGGTAGAAGGGAATATGAGAAAAGTACATGAGGCTACCAATGGACAAGTTGCCTATGTCTATGTTCCTAATACAGCAGGTGCCGGACATCAATATTTTAAGAGGTACTTCTTTCCCCAAGCTGATAAAAAAGCTATAATAGTTGATGAACGTTTTAATGGAGGAGGCCAATTAGCCGATTATTACATCGATATGCTTAAAAAACCTGTGCAATCATATTGGAATTATCGCTATGGAAATGATCATAAAGCACCAAGTGCATCCATACAGGGACCAAAAGTTATGATTACCGATGAAACCGCTGGTTCTGGAGGAGATTATTTACCATGGATGTTTAAAAGGTTTAAGATGGGAACTATCGTAGGTAAACGCACTTGGGGTGGTTTAGTTGGTGTTTTAGGTTATCCTGAATTTATTGATGGTGGAATTGTTACTGCACCAAATTTAGCATTTTATACTGAAGATGGTTTTAGAGTTGAAAATGAAGGTGTGGCTCCAGATATTGAAGTGGAACAATGGCCAGAATTAGTAATTAAAGGACATGACCCTCAATTGGAAAAAGCCATTGAAATAGCTCTAAAAGAACTTAAGGCAAATCCTCCAAAATCAATGAAAACACCTCCTCATCCAATTAAAGTAAAAAATTAAAATCAACATCAATTCAAACAATATGAAACATTTATTGAAAATTTTTATTCTCTTATTTAGCATCTCAACGTTTGCTCAAGGCACTAGGCTATTACGTCAACCAGATATTAACGACTCACAAATTACATTCTGCTACGGAAGTGATGTTTGGATAGCAAATATCAATGGAAGTAACGCAAAAAGGTTAACAAGTACCTCAGCAGTAGAACAACATCCATATTTTTCGCCTGATGGAAAATGGATTGCGTTTACTTCAAATCGTTTTGGGGCAAATGCTGTGTATGTGGTTTCAGTAGAAGGTGGAGATGCTACAAGATTGACTTGGCATCCAAACGGTGCCCAAGTTAGAGGTTGGACTAATGATGGGAAACATATTTTATATGCCTCTAGTCGCGATGTTGCTCCTAGTAGCTTCGATCGCTTGTGGACAGTTCCTGTAAAAGGTGGTCCCTCAACACTAATTACTAAACAATGGAGTACAAGTGGATCTTATTCCAAAGATGGAAAACAAATGATTATTGATAGAATGAGTCGCTGGGATGAAGAATGGCGTGCTTATAGAGGTGGCCAAAACACACCATTAGTTATTTTAAATCTTAGTAATTCTAAAGAAACGCTATTACCAAATAACAAAACAACAGATATTAAACCTATCTGGATGGGAGATAACATCTACTTCCTTTCAGATAGAGATTTTGTGGCTAATATTTGGTCATTTAACACAAAAACCTCTCAATTAAAACAAGTTACAACTTTTAAGGGTTCAGATGTTAAATCATTGTCAGGCCATAATAATACACTTGTGTTTGAACGCGATGGTTATTTACATACTTTAGATATTAACTCAAATACAACCAAACAACTTAGCATTAATGTTGTTGGTGATTTTCCTTGGGCTGCAACCAAATGGGAAGATGTTAGTAGATCTGCTAGATCTGTATCATTATCGCCAACAGGAAAGCGAGCTATTATGGAATCTAGAGGTGAAATTTTTACAGTCCCAATTGAAAATGGAGATTCAAGAAATATGACCGAGAGTTCTGGCGTTGCAGACAGAACGCCAATTTGGTCTCCAAAGGGCAATGAAGTAGCATGGTTTTCAGATAAAAGTGGTAAAGAATATGAATTACTAATTGCTAATCAAGATGGTATGTCAACACCTAGAAGTATCTCCATTGGAGAATCAAAATTAGGTTGGGAACCTACTTGGTCACCAGATGGAGCACATATTGCTTTTACTGACGATGACGTTAGAATCAGAGTTGTTAACGTTTCAGAGGGTACCATAAAAACCATTGATATTGGTGGTAATAATCTAGAGCGTGGTCGCTTAGGCTTAAGTTGGTCTCCAGATTCAAAATGGTTAGCTTATTCAAAAGCAGGTTCAAATAATTTTAGACAAGTGACCCTTTGGTCTTTAGATTCAGGAAAAACACAATCCATTACAAATCCTTTTGCCGATGCATTTGCACCAGCTTGGGATGCCGACCAAGAGCATCTTTATTTTTTAGCAAGTACTGATGTTGCACTAGGTTCAGGTTGGGCAAATACAAGTGCGATGACTGCGAATCCTGAATATGCTGCTTATGTAATTAATTTGCAAAGCGATGATGCTTCACCTTTTAAACCAAAGAGTGATGAAGAAGAAGCCGAAAAGAAAGAAGAGAAGAAAGAGGATGGCAAGGCTAAATCTGATGAGAAAAAAGAAGATACAACAATAAAAATTGACTTTGATAATATTGAAAGGCGCACCTTAGCTTTGGACATTCCAGTCAGGAATTATGTCTATATGATTAGCGGACCAAAAGGCTCTGTTTTTATTATGGAACGTGTTGCAAATAGTAGAGGATTAACTGTCCAAAAATACAAGCTTGATGACAATAAAGCAGAAGAATTTATGTCAGGTGTAGGTCAATTTACTATATCATCTGATAGAAAAAAGATTTTAGCACAAGCGAAAGGAGGATGGCAAATTGTTGACGCATCTGCATCAGCAGGTAAAGGAAAAAACGTGAAAGTTGACCTTCAAATGAAGCTTGACAAAGCTGCTGAATGGAAACAAATATTTGAAGAAGCGTGGCGTTACGAACGCGACTATTTTTACGATCCAAATATGCATGGACGTGATTGGAATGTCGTTTACAAACGGTATGCTCCTCTAGTCCCTTACGTTAAACACAGAGCAGATTTAACGTATATCTTAGATCAAGTGAATGGGGAACTATCTGTTGGTCATAGCTTTGTGTTTGGTGGCGATTATCCAGATGTCGACAATTCTAAGGTTGGGCTTTTAGGAGCTGATTTAGAAGCAAAAAGTAACCGTTGGCAAATCTCACGCATTTATACTACCGAGAGTTGGAATCCAGGATTAAGCAGTCCGTTAGACCAACCAGGTTTAAACATAAAAGAAGGACATTACATTGTTGGTATTAATGGACAACCTTTAACAGCAAACGATAATCCATTTCACTTATTAGATGGAACATTAAATAAGCAAACTACCCTACATATTAATGATAAGCCAGAATTTAATGGCGCATGGAAAGAGATTGTAGAACCTATTCGTAGTGAAAACGGATTACGTCAGCGCGCTTGGGTTGAGGACAATAGACGATTAGTTGATAAGCTCTCTAATGGTCGCTTAGCTTACGTTTGGGTACCAAATACAAGTGGTGCAGGGTTTGTATCCTTCAATCGCTATTTCTTTGCACAACAAGATAAAGAAGGTGCTGTGATAGATGAACGCTTTAATGGTGGTGGTTTATTAGATGATTATATGGTAGATTTAATGACTAGAACGCTAAGAGCTGGATTGACTAATGAAGTTCCTAATGGGAAAGCAATGAGACTTCCAGCAGGAATTTTAGGCCCAAAAGCGTTGCTTATTAATGAGCTTTCGGGTTCGGGTGGCGACTTTTTCCCTTGGGTGTTTAGACAACAAAACGCTGGTCCATTAATTGGATCAACAACTTGGGGAGGATTAGTAAAATCGTCAGTGCATTATAGTTTAATAGATGGAGGTGCTTTAACAGCTCCTGACAACGCAGTTTTTGACCCAATAAATAACAAATGGGTCGCTGAAAATGAAGGTGTAGCTCCTGATATTGCTGTAAGACAAGATGCTGTGGCATTATCAAAAGGTGAAGATCCTCAATTAGAACGTGCCGTAAAAGAGGTACTTGACATGCTTAACAAACAAGGCAGCAAAAAAGTAGTTCCTCCACCATTCTCAAAACCAGCGAAATCCACTAATTAGAAATCAATACTAAAAAAAATGAAAAAATATATCACTTCAATACTTTTAATATGTTTGCTCTGCTTTGTAACAAATGCACAAACAGATAAAAAAGCAGACCCAAGTAAATGGGCACCAGAAGATATTATTAACCGTGAATCAATGGGTTCAGTCTCTTTTTCGCCAAACAATAATATGGTGGTTTGGACCAAGCGTAAGCCTGTAAAAGATAAAGATCGGTTTATCTCTGATATTTATTTGACACGCTTAGATATGAAGAAAGATGATGCTTTTAGAACTATTCAACTTACTAACGGAGATGATAGTGATTCCAGTCCAATATTCTCAAAAGACGGTGAACATATTTATTTTTTGTCATCAAGAGATAAAGGTAACAAGCTTTGGAGCTTAAGTATTTATGGTGGAGAAGCCAAGGAAGTAAAGGAGTTTAAAAATGGTATTTCCAATTTACAATGGCAAAATAGAAACACTTTACTGTTTCAATCACACGACGGAAAAACTTTATATGAGCAAGAACTTGAAAAAAAGAAAGACAATGTGATTGTCGTTGAAGATTCTTTGAATTGGAGACCAAATCATGTATATGCATTTAATATTAAAGACAAGTCAACAAAACGACTCACCAATAATAAAAAGCCTTTAAGTGGTTATCAAGCTTCTAAAGATGGAAAGTGGTTGTTTTACAGTATGCAGCGTAGTAGAAGTTATGCAGCTGATGCACAACAGGACCCATTTCATTACTTAAAAAATCTTGATACTGGGAAAGTAATTAAGATTAAACATAATCTTGGACAGCCAATGGGAAACATTCAATTTACTGACGATAACAAAGGGTTTTATTTTACGTCAACCTATGCGTCTGACCCTGAATGGAATGGCGCAGGTGTGAGTGAACTCTATTATTATACCTTAGCTACACATACGTATAAAAAAGTAGATTTAAAATGGGATTTAGGTATTGGTCGTGGCTATAATGTCGTTGGTAATGATGCTATTGTTACCTTAGCTAACAAAGCCTATATAAGATTAGCTTACTATAAGAAAAACAGTAACTCTTGGAGTAAATCTATCATTGATTTAGATGAAAAAAATGACCACACATCTATTATCACAATGTCTGATGATGGTACAAAAGTAATCTACACCTACTCTACTGCATCACGTTTACCAACCTTTCATGTTGCTGATTTGAACAGTAATAAATTCTCTAATGAAAAAGAACTTGTAAAACTCAACAAAAATCTTTCAAAAAAAACACTAGCAAAATCTGAAGTGATGGTTTGGAAAGGTTATAAAAATGAAGAAGTTACAGGAATTTTAATCTATCCTGAAAACTATCAAGAGGGTAAGCGCTATCCTCTAATGTTATCTATTCATGGTGGTCCAGCTGGAGCAGATTTGGATTTGTTTAGTGATCGCTGGAGTACTTATCCACAATTACTGTCACAAAAAGGTATGTTTATTTTAAAGCCAAATTATCATGGGTCATCAAATCACGGATTATCATTTGTAGAAAGTATCAAGGGTAATTATTATGAACCAGAAATGGAAGACATTATAAAAGCGATTGATGTGCTTGATAAAGAAGGTAAAATTGACAAAAACCAAATGGGAACCATGGGTTGGTCTAATGGTGCCATTATTACTACCATGCTTACTGTTCGTTATCCAAATATGTTTAAAGTAGCTGCTCCAGGAGCTGGTGATGTCAATTGGACCTCAGATTACGGAACATGTCGTTTTGGTGTAAGTTTTGACCAAACCTATTTTGGTGGAGCTCCTTGGGATGACACCAATGGTAAATTTTATAACGAAAACTACATTATTAAATCGCCTTTATTCGAAATTGAAAAAATAAAAACACCAACCATAATTTTTCATGGTAGCGAAGATCGTGCTGTACCGCGTGATCAAGGTTGGGAATATTTTAGAGGCTTACAACAATCTGGAAATACTCCAGTGAGATTTTTATGGTTTCCTGGTCAACCACATGGTTTAGGAAAAATTACGCACCAATTACGTAAAATGAAGGAAGAAATTCAGTGGATAGATACGTATTTGTTTAATAAGCCTTCAACCGAAAATGAAGCCTTTAAAGAAGATAGTCCTTTAGCTGAATTATTGAAAATTCAAAAAACTAAAAGTGTAGATGGTTTCTTTGGAGAAATGAAAAACGGTGTACTAATTCCTGAAACATTACTCATAAAAAAAGATTCAACATCTATAGGTCGCTTTGAAGTGACCAATGCGCAATTCAAAGCGTTTAAACCAAGTTTTAATTATGAAGCAGGAATAGACAATTATCCTGCCGAAGTAAGTATGCAAGATGCCAAAGACTATGTAAAATGGTTAACTGAAAAAACAGGTGAAACCTATAGATTACCAAATACTAATGAGGCATAAAGTTTACA
>Ga0316204_10012170_pt1 | contig 10572 bp, 9 predicted proteins | sample 6monrhotite_MG_2_FD_205661 | JGI IMG/M metagenome (GOLD analysis project Ga0316204, IMG submission 205661) | Microbial mat bacterial communities from mineral coupon in-situ incubated in ocean water Damariscotta River, Maine, United States -... | ecosystem: Environmental > Aquatic > Marine >... | reverse complement strand
ATGGCAATCAACAACGGCCGTCTGTTGACCATTGGAACGCCCGCAGAGGTACGTGATCACCCGGAAGTGCAACGCGCGTATCTGGGCGTTGCCGAATGACTACGCCGCTGCTGCAAATGCTCAATATCGAAACCTACTACGGTCCGATCATGGCTATTCGTGGGGTGAGTCTCGACGTGCATGAGGGCGAGATAGTCACTGTGCTTGGTGCTAATGGCGCTGGCAAAACCACCTTGCTGAAAACTGCCACAGGTGCTTTGGACAGCAGCAAGGGAAAGGTCCTGCTGGATGGCGAGCAGATCCAGTGTCGTGATCCGGACTGGGTCGCTCGCAAGGGTATCGCGCACGTGCCTGAGGGCCGTGAGGTTTTTCCTTTTCTTTCTGTGGCTGAAAATCTGGCGATGGGGGCGTACAACCGCAAAGACAGCGATGGCGTGGCGAAAGATTTGCAGATTGTCTACGACTATTTTCCCGCATTGGCAGATATGCAGACCAAGATGGCCGGGTATTTGTCCGGCGGTCAGCAGCAAATGCTGGCGATTGGTCGCGGCTTCATGGCACGACCGCGTTTGTTATTGCTCGATGAGCCGTCGCTTGGCTTGTCGCCGGCGCTGGTGCAGGAGATTTTCGCCATCATCAAGCGGCTCAATCAGGAGCAGGGGCTGACGATTCTTCTGGTCGAACAGAACGCCAACCTGGCGCTGCAGGTGTCGCAACGCGGCTACGTCATGGAAGTTGGGGGAATGGTGATGGAGGGGGCCAGTTCGGATCTGCTCGAAAGTGACGATATCAAGGAGTTCTATCTCGGCAAGAAAGAAGCGGGCGTTCGCGGGCGTCGTCGCTGGAAGAAACGGAAGACCTGGCGATGAGCAAGTCGCCATTGCTTATCGATGGTTGCGATACCTTCGCAAAGCTGTTCTTGAAGAAATCCGAAGAGCGCGGCGACAAGATTGCGATGCGTGAGAAAGACTTTGGTATCTGGCAGAGCTATAGCTGGCACGACTACCGCGAGCGCGCACTTGAGATTGCCTACGGCTTGCGCTCTGCGGGCCTGCGCCGCGGCGATGTTGTTTCCATCCAGAGCGAGGATTGTCGCGAGTGGTTATGGGCAGACGTGGGAGTGTTGCTTGCCGGTGGTGTGGTTAACGGCATCTATCCTACCTATCAGGTGCGCCAGGTCGAACATACGCTGCTTGATTCCAATGCCCGCTTCCTGTTTGTTGAAGACGAAGAGCAGCTCGATAAGTTTCTGGAGATCGAAAAGCTACTGCCTGCGATCGAAAAAGTGTATGTCTTTGACTGGCGCGGTTTGCGCGGTTTCGAGCACGCGAAGGTGGCGTCGATTGAAGACTTGTATGAAAAAGGCAAGAACTATCGCGTGAATCACCCGGGCGAAGTCGAAGCGATTGTGGAGCAGGGCGGCAACGACGATCTTGCTGCGCTCGTCTATACCTCAGGTACGACAGGCATGCCAAAAGGGTCAATGTTGACAAACCGCTACATCTTGTTTCAGACGACCCTCGCACCGGACTACATTCGCCAGACAGCTGATGATGAGATCTTGACCTATCTGCCGCTGTGCCATATCGCTGAGCGGCTGTTCTCAGCCTGGTTGCCGATCGCACACGGCGCGACAATTAATTTTGCCGAAAGTCCGGAAACCGTCATGCAAAACCTGCGAGAGTTGTCGCCAACGTATGTGTTTGCGGTGCCACGCGTGTGGGAAAAATTCTACTCACGTGTCATTACCGCGATGTCGGAGGCGACCTGGTTGGGCCGTAACGCCTATGAAATTGCTATTCGTATCGGGCTTCGGCGAGCCGACAAGTTGATTGCCGATAAGCGGCTGACCCTCGCCGACAAAACATCCTATGCACTTGCGGATCGCATCGTATTCCGCAACGTCAAGAAAATGCTCGGACTGAATCGTGCACATTCGGCATGTTCTGGCGCAGCGCCAATTTCGCCTGCGCTGCTGCGCTGGTTTCTGGCGATCGGAGTAGCAATTGATGAGCTTTGGGGGCAAACAGAACTTGGTATTGTCACCTCAACACGGCATGGCAGATATCGATTCGGCACCGTTGGCCCGGCTTTTCCCGGCACAGAAGTCCGCATTGACGACAATGGTGAGGTTGTTGCCAGATCAGACGGCCAGTTTGACGGTTATCTTAATCTGCCGGAGAAAACGGCCACGACGATAATCGATGGCTGGGTACATACGGGCGACGTAGGAGCAATTGATAACGAGGGCAATTTGTCGATCACAGATCGACTCAAGGACATCATCATTACGGCTGGGGGCAAGAACATAACGCCATCTGTGATGGAGAATGAGCTTAAGTTTTCACCTTATATCTCTGACGCTGTGATTATCGGCGACAAGCGAAAGTTCCTGACTTGCCTTATCATGATCGATCAGGAGAACGTTGAGCACTACGCGCAAACCCACTCTGTGCCCTTTACTGACTATCGGTCCCTGTGTGCACGAGCGGAGATCGTTGATCTCATCGACGGCGAGGTAGCTCGCATCAATGTAGAGTTTTCGAGCGTTGAGCAGGTCAAAAAATTTCGCCTGATTGATGTATTGCTGACGGCCGAAGACGAAGAGTTGACGCCGACGATGAAGTTGAAGCGCAGTTTTGTCAGCGAAAAGTATGATGACTTGATCAGCGCGATGTATTCGCGCTGAAGGTTTTTGACAAGGGATTAGTTATGAAGAAGCTGGTTTGTGTGATGTCGCTCGCGTTGGTCGCCTGCAGTGGCGGCGAGCAGGAAGTGACAAGTAATTCTCCTCGCGGTGTTACTGACGAGTCTATTACGCTCGGTTCGCATACAGATCTTTCCGGCAGTCTCTCCATCTGGGGTGTGCCGTTAACCAATGGCCAACGCATGCGTTACGCGGAGGCCAACGCGAACGGCGGCGTGCATGGGCGCGAGATCAGGCTGGTGGTTGAAGACACGCAATATCAGATGCCGCTCGCCATCAAGGCGACGAATAAGCTGCTTAATGTGGACGACATTTTTCTCATGGTCGGCAGTATGGGTACGCCAATGAACATCGCGCTGATGCCACGCATGTTTGAAGTTAACGTACCGAATCTTTTTCCACTCACTGCCGCAGTGCAAATGCACGAGCCACTGCATCCTATGAAGTTTAATTATTTTGTTAGCTACCGCGACCAGATCATTGGCGGCATGAAATACATGGTGGAGAAGGACGGCATTACAAAGGTGTGTGGGCAATTTATCGCGAACGACTACGGCCATGAGAATGAGCTTGGTTTCGATGCCGGGGTAGCGGCGCTTGGATTGGAGTCCGTCTACAGGGGTACGCACAAAGCAACGGAAACGGACTTCGTCGGCACGATTACCGCGATCAAGAATTCGGGATGCGAAATGCTGGTGCTCGGACCCCTGGTAAAAGACACGATTCTGCTGTATTCGGCTGCCCGCGATGCCGGTTGGAAAGCCCCGATCATCAGTAACATGGTTTCGTACGTCCCGGAGGTAGCATCTGCAGCTGACGGTGATATGGACGGTTTGTATGCGGCAGCGTCGTTTTACGTGCCGGATTTCGAGGTCGAAAAAGCTGCCGGAACCTGGATCGGAGAATGGGCGCAGCGATATGAAGAGATCTATGGGGAGTCGCCTGCGCCACAGTCTGTTATCGGCTACGTTATTGGTGACCTGGTAGTGCGCGCAATAGACGAGGCTGGCCCGGATCTTCGTGTCGAGAATGTCCTTGCGGCTCTCGAGGGCATCGACAAGTACGAAGACCCATTCGGCGGCCCAACCTTATCGCTCAGCGCAAGCAAACATCAGGCAGGTGATTTTCTAAAGTTGTATCAGGTAGTCGACGGCAAGTGGGCCGTTGTCGAAGACAACATCTCGTTCTAGATCGAGAGAAACTTCTGCCGGTATTCCGCTGGTGGCATGTCGTACCAGGACTTGAACGCAGTGGTGAACGAGCTGATGCTTGAGTATCCGAGCAACATTGCCACTTCAAGAGACTTGAGTCTTGCGTCGCTCAGGTAGTTGACGGCAAGTATGGCGCGAGCCTCGGTCAATACCTTTTGGAAGCTGGTCTTTTCGGCACTGAGGCGCCGCTGCAATGTACGCCGACTCAGACGCAGCGCACGGCAGGCTGAATCGGCATTCGCCTCGCCTGCGGCCATAAGCTCTGCGAGCTTGCGCATCAACTGCTCGGCGATATTGTCCTGCTCGTAAAGAGAGCGCAGGTACTTTTCTGCCTGTTCGATGAGTTGTCCGTACATGCGGACAATCCTATCAGAAATCAGTCTTTCAAATCGAAATTCAGTACACTATCGGCATGAACCCAATTAACTACGAAATCGTCGACTCGATCGGCGTAATTACTGTCGACAATCCACCCGTGAATGCGCTATCGCATGCGGTGCGCGCCGGCATCCAGAATGCCATCAAGGCGGCACAGAGCGACGAGTCCAGAGCGATTCTGATCATTTGCGACGGACGAACCTTTATCGCCGGAGCGGATATCAGCGAGTTCGGCAAGCCTGCTCAGGAACCATTCTTGCCGGACTTGATCGACGAGATTGAAGCCTCTGCGAAGCTGGTTGTAGCTGCGGTGCATGGCACAGCACTGGGCGGCGGCTTCGAGGTAACACTCGGCTGTCACTACCGGCTTGCGTTGGACATAGCGAAAGTCGGTTTGCCTGAAGTCAAGCTCGGACTATTTCCCGGTGCCGGCGGTACGCAAAGAATTCCGCGGCTCGCTGGCGTCGCAGCGGCAATAGAGCTGATGGGCAGTGGTGCACCGATTGCTGCGGCACAGGCGGCTGGTCTTGGTCTGATCGACAAGGTGGTTTCGGGTGATTTGCGCGACCGTGCGCTCGAGTATGTACAAAGTTTGCTGGACTCCGATGCTCCTATTCGTCGCACCAGTACGCTACAGATCGAGGCGGTCGATGCCAGCGTATTTTCGGCAGCACGCGCGCAATATGCGAAGCGAGCAAGAGGTCAGATCGCACCGCAAAAAATGATTGACGCGGTCGAAGCCGCGACTACGATGTCCTTTAATGATGGCCTGGCTATAGAGCGAGAGCTATTTATTGCCCTGATGGCAGGCTCGCAGTCCAAGGCAATGCGGCATCTGTTTTTTGCCGAGAGAGAAGCGGCGAAGATTGATGGTCTCTCTCGCGATATCGAGAAACGCCCGATTGAGAAAGTTGGCATCATTGGTGGCGGCACCATGGGCGGCGGTATAGCCATGAGTTTTGCCAATGCTGGATTTGCTGTGACTCTGCTTGAGATAAATGATGAGGCGCTGGCGCGTGGCCTTGCCATCGTGGAGAAGAATTACGCAGGCAGTGTAAAACGCGGCAAGCTAAGCGAGGAAAAAGCGACTGCATGTCGTGATCGAATAACAGGCGCTACCGACTATGCAGCATTGGCCGATGTCGATCTCGTCATTGAAGCAGTGTTCGAAGATCCTGAGCTAAAGAAGAGTATTTTTACCAAGCTGGACGCGGTGTGTCGGCCCGGCGCAATCCTGGCAACCAATACTTCGTATCAGGATGTAGATGCGATCGCTGCGGCGACGAAACGTCCCGAAGACGTGATCGGTATGCACTTTTTCAGTCCGGCGCACATCATGAAATTGCTCGAGGTCGTGCGTGGTGAAAAAACCGCGGACGATGTTTTGGCTACGGTGATGGCGCTGGGAAAGAAGATTCGCAAAGTGGCGGTTGTATCAGGTGTATGTTACGGCTTTATCGGCAATCGAATGTTGCAGGGCTACTTTCGGGAAGCGCAGCTATGTCTGATCGAAGGCGGCACGCCAGAAAGTATCGACGCGGCGTTATACGACTGGGGAATGGCGATGGGCCCTATCAGTGTTGCCGATCTCGCCGGTCTCGACATTGGTTCCAAGGCGCGCGCGGCATTATCGGAAGATCAAAAAGGTGACCCCAAAGCCTACCGAGTACCCGATGCACTAGTCGAAGCCGGGCGTTTGGGGCAGAAGAGTGGGGCGGGATTCTATCATTACGACCCGGACACTCGACAGAAAACGCCTGACGCGGAGGTAATGGAAATTGTCGAACGCGAAGCTCTCGCTCTGGGCATAACACGTCGATCAGTAGATGCTGAAGAGATCCTGGATCGCCTGGTCTTTGCGCTTATCAATGAAGGCATGAAAATCCTGGAAGAAGGCATAGCGCAGCGCCCTGGCGATATAGATGTCGTGTACGCCTACGGCTATGGTTTTCCTGCGTGGCGTGGCGGGCCAATGCATTATGCCGACGAAGTTGGACTTGAGCATGTGCTGCAGCGCATCACAGAATTCCGCGAACGATTTGGCGACGAAAACTGGACGCCAGCGCCTTTATTGGAAAAGCTGGTAGCGCAAGGCAAGACAATCGAGGAGTGGTCATGAGTTCGAATCCTGTGTTTGACGAACTGTCCTGGGCTGCGAAGCCCGGCACGCCTCTGAAGCCTTGGGTCTATACGAACCCGGAATTCTTCGAACTCGACTACGATGCGTTTTTTCTGCGGCGTTGGCAGTTCGTTGGTCATGTCAACGACGTAGCAGAAGTTGGCGACTTTGTCAGCCATGATATTGGTCGCGACAATGTCTTTGTGATTCGCGGTAAGGACGATCAGCTGCGCGCGTTCAAGAACGTGTGCCGGCATCGTGCTTCGAGAATTCTTGAGGGGCAGGGCAACTGTCCGGGCGTTGTCCGCTGCCCGTATCACGGCTGGACCTACCAGATGGATGGCAACCTTATGGCCATCCCGCAGGACCAGCATTTTCCCGATATTGACAAGTCACAATTTAGCTTGCACCAGATTCAGTTAGAAACGCTGCATGGTTTGATGTTTGTTCGAGTGAAAGGCGATGGACCGAGTCTGGCGGAACACTTCGGCAATATGGATCGCTATCTTGGAATGTACGACGTGGCGAACTACGTGCAATGCGCCGAAACGACTACGCAGATATGGAATTGCAACTGGAAGGTAGCCTGGGACAACTATCTGGAGAATTATCATATTCCGATAGGCCATCCCGGTTTGAATCGCTTGCTGTGCGAGATGGACGAAGGCGAAGGCTCGTCAAGTGGCGTTGATTATGGAGTTTTTGAACTCAGGACCAAGCCGTCAAATGTTGAGGTCGAACGTCAGTACCAGGAAATGAGCGTACACGCACAGGCAAGAATTCCGGAAGAGATCAGGAATAAATGGATTCAGTATGGCGTCGCGGGCAGTCACGGACTCGATTTTTACCCGGAGATGCTGGACGTTTTTCAGATTATTCCACTGGCACACGACAAGACATTGATACGCGCCGCTTACTACGGTCATCCCGACCCGACGCCAGAAGAACTGGAAGTCCGTCGGCTCAATATGGAAATTAACGATATCGTCAATGGCGAGGACAAGACGCTTTGCGAACGCGTACAGAAAGGATTGCAGACCAGCGGCTATGCGCCGGGCCCCTTGTCGCAACTGGAAGTTGGCATTCATTTCTTTCATGAAATGGTGCGCAGCTTGCTGCCAGTGGCAACGCTGGAAGAAGCTCCAGAGCGTGGCGAGGTCGCCAAAAGAAACGCTGAGTTGCAGACACAAAGTCAGTAGAGTGCAGAGATGTATCTTAAGCTGATAAACTGCAGGAATACGAAATATCAGTGCCATCATGTCGCTGGTCTAATTCAGGAGAAGAAAAGGTGAAAAAAGCACTAACATTTTTTGCGTCTGTGGCGCTGGTGATTGCATCTGCAACCGCGTTGGCAGCCTGGGACCCGTCGGAAGTCGAGGAATACGATGCCAAGGCGAAAGTCGCTATTCAGGCGTTTCAAGAAAAAGACCCGACCATCAAGCGGTTCTTCGACGCTGCCGCAGGTTACGTCGTAATTCCGACGGTCGGCAAGGGTGGCATAGGCATTGGTGGCGCGCGTGGCAAGGGAGTTCTCTATGAAGGTGGTGCGGTAACGGCACTCGTAACATTGACGCAGTTGAGCTTCGGCTTTCAGTGGGGCGGCCAGGCATACAGCGAGTTCATCTTTTTTGAAGACGCTGCGACCCTGGAGAACTTCAAGCGCGGCAACTTCGAATTGAATGCACAGGCATCGGCCGTCGCTGTCACTGTCGGTGCGTCGGCAGATGCTGAGTTCAAAGGCGGCATGGCAATTTTTACGCAGGCTAAAGGTGGCTTGATGTATGAAGCAGCCGTTGGCGGGCAGAAGTTCAAAGTAGAGGCTAAATAAGTACTGACGAGGATTAGTCAATTTCCGTGCGCCTCGCACTGGCAATATTGGCGACCTCGAGGGTCTGGTAGCACACGGAGAGATCCGTGTGCTTGCCGGCTTCCAATCTGACGAATAGGCCGGCTCCAGGCCATGTCGTTGCCGCTCAAGTTGATCTCGGGCCGATCAACTACGTCAGTAACATCTACCGCTACTACATCGCGTACAAACGCGCAAAAATAACGATCCAAGACGAGGAATAACATGCAATCTTCCCTTCGCGCCATCGCCAGTTTCCTGCTGGTGGCATCGTGCGGCCTTATGGGTAACTCAGCACACGCAGATATTTTGGTGCTAAAGAACGGTGATCGAATTACCGGCCAGATCAAGAGGATCTGGGACGGTGAGGTGTCGATCGAGCCGGCCTATTCCGATGAATTTGACGTTGACCTGGAAGTCATCGATCACATCGAATCAGATCGGGATTTCGAGATTGAGCTTTGGGACGGCAGGGAGGCTACCGTCAAATTGATGGGTGCCAATGAGGACAAGCTGCAAATTGTTGAATTTGGTGATGAGAAGCTGGTTATTGCCCTTGAGGATATTCTCGAGCTGGATGAGCCAACCAAGCCCTTCGATTGGGAGACTCATATTGACTTGTCCGCGAACACCAACTCCGGCAATACCAATACTTTCAGTGGCCAACTGCGTGGCGACAGTACGATAGAGACGCCGAATAATCGGCATCGCCTGGACCTTTCAAAATTTCGCGAAACGACCGGCGAGGGAGCGCTCAAAGAGACGACTAAGGATCAGACGCTGCTTCAGTACAATTACAACTGGAAGTTCAGGGACCCATGGTTTTTATCAGCGAATGTCAGTCATGAGCGAGACCCAATTCTGGAGCTGGACTCACGTCTGATTGCGAGTGTTGGCCTCGGTAGGGACATCTTCAATACGCCTCGTCGGTTCCTTAGTATTCAGCTTGGAGCGGGTGGTCAGTCCGAAGATGCCGGTGGCGTCTCTGAAGACACAACCGTCGCGACCTGGAGGTTGCGCTATGAACAGGGTCTATTTAGTGGTGATCTGGATGTATTTCACAATCATTCAATCACTCATAATCTAGATGGTCGGACCAATACCAGTCTTAAAACCAGTACTGGTTTTCGCTACGAGATTACCGATCTTTTGTATGCCAACGTAACGCTAAATTACAACTATGAATCAGACCCTGTTGATGCAATCAAGAACGAAGACATAACGTTGCTCTTAGGTCTTGGTGCCGAATTCTAGGACAGGAAAAACAGCATGCCAGCAAACAGCAACCCGACCGCACTCAATAAAGTCTATACGATGTTAGGCGATGAACCAGCTAGTGATTAAAGACCTTATTGCCAGACAGAAGTCCGGTTTTGCTCTGCAGCAGGAATTTTATTTGAGTTCCGAGGTGTTTGAGCAAGATGTCGAGAACATTGTTCTAAAATCATGGATTCTCGTCGGACATCAAAGCCAGATCAGCGAGGTCGGCGAGTTTTTCGTTAGCAAGATTGCGGGTGAGTCCATCATCGTCGTTCGCAGCGATGAGCAATCAATCAATGCACTTATCAATGTATGTCGTCATCGCGGGTCGCGAGTCTGCCTCGAGAGTGAAGGCCGTGCGTCGCGATTTGTCTGTCCCTACCACGCATGGACTTACGACCTGGACGGGAAGCTGCAAGGCGCACCACGCGTAATGGACAGTCTCGATGCGAGTGAATACCCGCTAAAACGCGCCAAGCTCGAAAATTTGCACGGCATGTTGTTTGTTAATTTTGATCCGCAGGCGGATTTCGCGTCTGTAGCCAATGAACTCGGCGACGCGCTGGCTCCGTACGATTTGAAGACCGCGAAAATCGCGCATCGACAGAGCTATGAAATAGAGGCGAACTGGAAGTTGGCGGTCGAAAACTTTTGCGAGTGTTACCATTGCCTGCCGGCGCATCGCGAGTACTCAGTTGCTCACAGTCTGGCGCGGCCAGAGAAGGTCGATGCAGCATTGTTAGATGAGGTCATGGGTCGTGCAGCGTCTTGTGGTTTGTCGGCCAAAATATTCGATGTCTCTTTTGACAGCAAAGAGGCGGTCGGCTCCGATCGATATTTCGGTCGCTACCCATTACTCAAGGGGCATGTCACCGGCAGCCGCGACGGCAAGGCAGTGGCGCCTCTTTTAGGGTCGATTAAAGGCTACGATGGAGGTGCCAGCGATTTTCAGATTGGTGCCTTCAGTTACGGATTGGCCTATTGCGACCATGTCGTGCTGTATCGCTTCATCCCGATGTCCCAGGGCATGACGGAGTGAGATCGGAAGAGC
>Ga0316204_10012167_pt1 | contig 10575 bp, 7 predicted proteins | sample 6monrhotite_MG_2_FD_205661 | JGI IMG/M metagenome (GOLD analysis project Ga0316204, IMG submission 205661) | Microbial mat bacterial communities from mineral coupon in-situ incubated in ocean water Damariscotta River, Maine, United States -... | ecosystem: Environmental > Aquatic > Marine >... | reverse complement strand
TGAGAAGCGTATTTCCCGTGATCGCAAAAAAGATTTTCGTAGCTATTATGATGACGAAACAACCGAACTAGTCGCGCAGCACTTCAAGCAGGATATCGAACTACTCAACTATTCATTCGAGTAAAGCCAATATGCAACCCCTCTCCGCCTATAGCTCAGGGCGCGATAACAACTTTAATTTAATCCGAGTTATCGCGGCCACTTTAGTTCTATACAGTCACTGCTTTCCTCTGGCATTAGGCGAAGGCAGCACAGATCCTCTAGGTGCGCTAATTGGGCGCTCCCTAGGTCAAATTGCAGTAGATATTTTTTTTATAACGAGCGGATTTTTAGTCACCCAAAGCCTGGTTCACCGGCCCAGTATTGGCAGTTTTATGTGGGCAAGAATAATTCGCATCTTTCCTGCTCTGATCGTCGCGATGTTATTTTGCGTATTTGTAGTGGGACTTTACTTCACCACACTACCAAGCAGTGAATACCTGGCTCATCAAGAGGTGCATACCTTTCTCAAAAAAAATCTAACGCTAATCTGGGGGGATCGCTACGCACTGCCAGGCGTATTTGAGCAAAACATCTACCCTGGTGCAGTCAATGGCTCTATATGGACGCTGCCTTGGGAGCTAAAAATGTATATTCTGCTGGCTCTGGTAGCGCTGATTTTTCGTGGTTATAAACATTGGCTGATCATTACAATCGCATTGATCGGCACGCTTGGCTACCTTATCGATCATCTCGCACTGTTTGGTGGACTAGAAACCAACCCAAGTAAGCCACGTTTTCTCGCCTTCTTTTTTGTGGGTTCACTATTTTATCTCTATCGAAACCATATTCACTTAAGCCATCGACTTATGGCCGCTATATCCACCGTACTGCTATTTAGCGTTATCCTACAACTGAATACACTTTTTTTCATCGCTTACACGCTAACGCTAGCCTATGTCGTGCTCTATCTTGCCTACATACCGACAGGGGCAATACGAAAATTCAATCACCTCGGTGATTACTCTTACGGCATATACATCTATGCTTTTCCAGTTCAGCAAGCCAGCGTCGCGCTGTTACCAGGCATCGGTATTTATGAAATGCTTGCCATCGCCACCCCACTGACATTATTACTCGCAATTATCTCATGGCACCTGATTGAAAAACCCGCCTTACGGCTAAAAAATAAAACCCCAGCACGCTAACAGCGTATTGGGGCTCTGCAAACAAACTCTTGGCCGTACTATTTTTCCAGCTGATACTCCGCCCCACAATACGGGCATTTACCTTGGCCATCTTTCATCTGGATAAAAACCCGTGGATGAGAGTTCCACAGGCTCATGCCATCCATCGGGCAGTGTAGTGGCATGTTTTCTTTGCTTACGGTGTACTTGTTCTCTTTATTTGGCAAAATCTCGCCCACTTCAGGACAAGTTTGAGAAATACCGGATGTCATATTGCCTCCTAATTTATACTCAAAAAATGTGCTGCATAACCGAGCACTCATAGAGTACCCGCCTACTATTAAACTAAATTCAGCCAGTCATCGTGACCGTCGCCGCGGCCATGAACCAAATCAAAGTACATCGTTTGCAGCGTTTTTGTAATCGGACCACGGCAGCCTTCTCCGATTTGACGTCCATCCAATTCACGAATAGGAGTCACCTCAGCGGCTGTGCCAGTGAAGAAGCACTCATCTGCCACATAGACTTCATCGCGAGTAATACGTTTTTCACGCACCTCAATACCCAGCTCACTACAGAATGTCAAAATCGTTGCTCGGGTAATACCATCCAGTGCGGAGGTCAACTCTGGCGTGTAAACGATGCCATCGCGCACCAGGAAGAAGTTTTCACCACTCCCTTCTGCCACGTAGCCATCAACATCCAGTAGTAAGGCTTCATCATAACCATCACGCATCGCCTCACCCAAGGCCAACATGGAGTTCATGTAATTACCATTTGCCTTGGCTTTACACATGGTGATGTTGACGTGGTGACGTGTGTAGGAGGAGGTTTTTATACGAATACCTTGCTCTAACGCCTCTTTGCCAAGGTATGCACCCCATGACCATGCAGCGATCATTACATGGGTCTTAAGGTTGTCAGCACGTAGACCCATCCCCTCGGATCCGTAAAATACCATGGGGCGAATATAGGCAGAATCAAGGTTATTTTCCTTAACCGCTGCACAGGTTGCCTGGTTAATGGTCTCTTTATCATAGGGCATCGGCATATTTAAGATATGCGCCGAACGAAACAGACGATCGGTATGTTCCTGCAAGCGGAAAATAGCGGCACCTTTATCAGTTTGGTAGGCACGCACCCCCTCAAATACACCCATGCCATAATGTAAGGTATGGGTCAGTACATGCACTTTGGCATCGCGCCAAGGTACCATTTCACCATCTAGCCAGATGACGCCATCGCGATCATCCATACTCATACTCAACTCCTCAAATCTATTAAATTCTATAATTATTGATCGGCAACCATAAGTTGCTGCCAGATCTGGGAAACTTTTTGTCGATAATCCATATAATCAGCTTCGCTAGCCAGTGTCGGTAGCGCCTGCAATGAGAGTCGATGCCCTTCGGCTCGGTAGCAGCGGTATGCATTACACAGTAACTCCACATCCGCTGCTGTCATCAAGCCTAATTCGGCGAACATCGCTAAAATTCGGATGTTATCGGTGAAACGGCATAACTCGGGATGTTCGCTGGACCATGCCAGAACGCCATATTGCACCATAAATTCGATGTCAGCGATACCTCCCTCTCCCTGTTTTAGATCAAATTTTCCCTCAACACGCTTCACTAGCGAGTTCCGCATCTTTTCACGCATCTCTCTCACCTCATTTTTGAGAGTCTCGAGGTTGCGTGTCTGGCAGAGAATATCCTGTCGAATTGTCTCAAATTTGGCGCGCACCTTCTCATCACCTAGCACCACCCTTGCACGTACCAAAGCCTGATGCTCCCACGTCCAGGCACTGTTTTGTTGATAGCCGGCAAACGACTTAACACTACTCACCAGCAGCCCTGAAGCGCCACTCGGCCTCAAGCGCATATCGGTATCATACAAAACACCCGACGGTGTATGTGCCGTCATAATATGGATAATGCGTTGCCCTAGGCGGGCAAAAAATACCGCATTGTCAATTGGCTTGTCTCCTCCGGTCTCGCCATTTGCACCTGCATGCAAAAACACCAAATCCAGGTCTGATCCATAGCCCAGTTCAATCCCTCCTAGCTTTCCATACGCCACCACGGCAAAGGCAAGGTCACAATCCTGTTCGTCGATTCGACACACTGGACTACCGTGGCGACCAACCATATAGACCCAAGCTGCCTCTGCGACTTTCTCTAACAACACTTCAGCTATCCATGTCAGGTGGTCACTCACCTTCATCAGCGGCAATGCATCACTTAAATCTGCTGCGGCAACACGCAACATATTGATCTGTTTAAAGTGACGCAGCTGCTCCATGATGGCCTCTAAATCTTCTTCAGAAACGTTAGCAAGCCGCTGCTGCAATTCACTCTTCAATCCTTCTCTATCTGGTGGTGAGTAGAGACTGCGTGGATCAAGCAGCTCATCCAACAACATCGGATGCTGCTGTAAATATTTACCAATCCAACTACTCCCTGAGAATAGATAAACCAGCTGTGAGAGTGCAACAGGGTTCTCTGCTAACAGTGAGATATAGGCTGAACGGCGCGCGATGGTGGCGATGAGGGCCATAACACGCTGTAGCGTCAGGCTACAGTTATCCGTTTTGGCGATTGCAGCCAGCAACAGTGGCATCAACTGATCTAAGCGGCTTCGTGCAATATGACTTAAGGTGCGTAACGCATGTGAATGGCGTAGATCTTTTATCTGCTTCAAGACATCCTTGGGGTCTTTAAAGCCAGCTGTAATTAGCTGATCAAACAGTTCCTCATCAAGCTCTTCTCTAATCCACAAAGTGCTCAAACCATTACTATCATCCGCCTCTTTTTGTGGTGCCGTAATGAGTTGTTCAAAATGCGCCTGCACCTTGTTTCGATGATGTTGCAGTATGTTATGATATGAGGACCAGTCGGCAAAACCCATGCCGATGGCTAAACGCAGTTGCCCCTCCTCATCCGTTGGCAAATCATGGGTTTGTTGGTCACGCCATTGCTGAATACGATGTTCGCTATTACGCAAGAAAACGTAAGCGTCACTGAGCTCCTTAACGGCATAATCAGGTAAACAATTCAGTTCAACCAATTGCTCTAGAATGTAGAGAATTTCACGGCGCTGTAACGTTTTACTACGGCCACCACGAATCAACTGAAACACTTGGCCAATAAATTCCACTTCACGAATCCCGCCAGGCCCAAGCTTGACGTTATCCAGCATGCCTTTTCGCTTAACCTCCTGCATGATCATGCGTTTCATTTCACGCAATGAATCAAAGACGCCGTAATCAATATAACGTCGATAAACAAAAGGCCGTAGCATGCTCATTAACTGCTCACCCGCTATTTTATCACCCGCACATACACGCGCCTTGATCATGGCATAACGTTCCCATTCACGGCCATGAAGCTGGTAATACTGCTCCATACCAGTGAATGAGATGGCTAACGGGCCACTTTCACCAAACGGCCTTAAGCGCATATCAACCCGAAATACCTGACCATCTTCGGTAAGATTATCCAGCGCCTGGATCACTTTTTGACCCAGCTGGCGGAAGAACTCCTCGTTGCTTATACTGCGCTTTTCACCATCCGTCTCACCCTGCTCGGAGTAAGCATAAATAAGATCAATATCAGATGAATAGTTGAGTTCACGGGCACCTAGTTTGCCCATCCCCAAAATAACCATCTGCTGCACCTCACCCTGGCCACCACGTGGAATGCCATAACGATCAACCAACCATTGATAATGGGTATTTAAGGCTAACTCTAAACAGGCGTCCGCTAAGTCAGAAAGATCCGCGGTGGTCTCTTTAAGGTCCGCAAGGTCAATGATGTCACGCCAGGCAATGCGTACCATTTCACGGCGGCGCTGTTGTCGTAGTCGATAATTTAACGAGACCTCATCGTTAATTTCCTGGCCCTCAGCCTGGACTATTTCAAGCATCCGACCCTTAACATAGCTCTGATCCAAATCACCACTCTCACCCAGCTCCTCAAACATCTGCGGGTAACGCAAGGCCGCATTCATCACAAACTCGCTACACCCCCACACTAGCATTAGCTGACTTTGCTTATCAGGCTCATCAAAATAAGAGATCTCAACACCCTTCTCCCTTAGCTTTTCGCAATAAAGTCGCCATTGCTGATTAAGGTTTTCGTGCCAAGCTAGGGGAGATGAAGTATCGCGCATGAGTAGAGCCTTTTAGTTTTTAAACTATGCCATTAAGTGTAACAAGCTAAGCCAGGCAATTCATTAAAGCTCTCTCATCACACACCGATAAATCACTCATACGCGTCCATCATCAAATAGTATTAAAAGGCTTAGTAGTTATGGAATTGAAGGATTATCTACGAATCATGGTGAAATATGATGCCTCAGATCTCTACCTCACCACGGGTGCACCGCCGAGCGCAAAAATTCAAGGGGTACTTAAGGCCCTGAGCAAAGACCCGCTTCCTCCAGGTTGTGTCAAAGAGGTCGCCTACAAAGTTATGAACGAAGAGCAAGTTCAAGAGTTTGAACATACACCAGAGATGAACTTAGCGATATCTGAACCCAATGTTGGACGCTTTCGCGTCAATATTTTTCAACAACGTAACCAATGCGCCATGGTTATTCGTAATATCAAGGTTGATATCCCTGATATGAAATCCCTGGGACTACCTGACACCCTCAAAAATGTCATCATGGCCAAGCGTGGATTGCTGCTTTTTGTCGGGGGAACGGGTTCAGGTAAATCCACCTCATTAGCCTCTTTAATTGACTATCGAAACAGTAACAGTGCAGGCCACATCATTACCATTGAGGATCCGGTAGAATTTGTCCACCGCCACAAAAAATCAATCGTCAACCAACGCGAGGTGGGTGTTGATACCCTAAGCTATGCAGATGCGTTAAAAAATACCTTACGCCAAGCACCGGATGTAATTTTAATTGGTGAGATCCGTGATCAAGAGACCATGGAACACGCCTTAGCCTTCGCCGAAACAGGTCACCTTGCAATCTCTACCCTCCACGCCAATAACTCCAACCAAGCACTCGATCGCATTATCAACTTTTTCCCAGAAGAGCGTCGCCAGCAACTGCTGATGGATCTCTCACTCAATCTACAAGCTTTCGTTTCACAACGTCTCGTCCGCTCTACTGATGGCAAACGCTGTGCCGCAATCGAGATCCTGCTTGGCACACCACTTGTTCAGGATATGGTTATGAAAGGCCAGGTTAAAGAGATCAAAGAGGTGATGGAAAAATCAGAGAATGTTGGCATGCGCACCTTCGATTCGGCGCTATACCACCTCTACAAAGCAGGCAAAATCACCCAAGATGAGGCGATAAAAAATGCTGATTCAGAAAACAACCTACGACTGCGTATCTCACTCTCAGAAGGGGAAGCCAGCGACTTAGCAAGCAATAGTTCACTCGCAATTGAGGGTGATGAAAAAGAGGAGGTAGTAGTCAAGCCCAAGGTACCGGAAGGTGGGCTATCACTTGACTAGTGGGACCCATGCAAAAAAGGCCGCATTTGCGGCCTTTTTTGTCACTGAGAGAAGAGTACCCTATTTATGGTACTTAGCGCTCAGCTCATGTACGGCATTAACAAATGCGCCTGCATTCTCAGGATCAACATGCTGATGAATACCATGACCAAGATTAAAGACATGTCCTTCACCTTCACCGAAGCCCGCCAGGATAGTTTCAACTTCTTCGCGGATACGTTCTGGTGAAGCGTACAGCGTTGATGGATCCATATTGCCCTGCAACGCCACCTTGTCACCGACCCGAGTGCGAGCCTCAGCGATATCGATTGTCCAGTCAAGGCCCAATGCATCGCAGCCTGTATCAGCCATCGATTCCAACCACTGACCGCCGCCTTTAGTAAACAAAATAACAGGCACTTTGCGGCCATCTTTTTCACGAATCAGGCCATCAACAATCTTTTGCATATAACGCAGTGAGAACTCTTTATAGTCGCGAGGTGTCAATACGCCACCCCAGGTATCAAAGATCTGTACTGCCTGTGCGCCCGCCTCAATCTGAGCGTTCAGATAGGATGTTACCGATTGTGCAACCGTATCAAGCAACTTATGCATCAGGTCCGGGCGATCAAACATCATCCCCTTCACTTTAGCGTAATCCTTGGTACCACCACCTTCAACCATATAGACCGCTAACGTCCAAGGGCTTCCTGAGAAACCAATCAAGGGAACGCGACCATCCAACTCACGGCGAATGGTGCGCACGGCGTTCATCACATACTGTAATTCGCCTTCTGGGTCAGGCACAAATAGTTTATTAACATCCGCCTCTGTGCGCACTGGCTTATCAAACACCGGACCTTCACCCGCTTCAAAGCGCAGCCCCAGACCCATCGCATCAGGAATAGTCAAAATATCTGAAAAGAGAATGGCAGCATCCAACGGGTAGCGCTCAAGCGGCTGGATGGTTACTTCACAGGCGAGGTCAGCATTTTTACACAAATCCATAAAGCTGCCTGCTTGCGCACGTGTTGCCTTATACTCTGGCAGGTAGCGACCTGCTTGACGCATCATCCATACAGGAGTGACGTCCACAGGCTCTTTCAGTAGTGCACGTAGAAAACGATCATTCTTCAACTCAGACATCTAAATCCTTCCCCCAACATAGTTTTTGTTACTTTAACATCCAACAAACTTTTACCAAGCCTGATAAACATAAAGCTAAGGTCTCTTCGTGTGTAAATAAACTAGCTTCAACAGGCTATAAATCGCACCGCGTATTAATTTATCATTCCGTAACTTAACACGCTTTCCTTGATACAATCGAGCTTAGAGTTTCAAGTAATCCAAGATACCTTCAGCGGCGTTACGTCCTTCAAAGATTGCCGTGACCACCAAGTCTGAACCTCTTACCATATCCCCTCCGGCGAAAATCTTTTCGTTGCTTGTCTGATGCTTATATTCAGCATTAGCACTGGCCTTAACACGACCACGCTCATCTGTATCAATACCATAATCAGAAAACCACGGGGCCGGGCTAGGCTGAAAACCAAATGCTACGATAACGTGATCGCATGGAATAACCTTTTCAGAGCCTGCAACAGGCTCTGCGCGGCGGCGGCCAAACTCATCCGGCTCACCCATTTTCGTCGTCAGTAGTTTGATTCCTTCGACCTTATCATTACCAACAATCTCAACAGGCTGACGATTAAAGAGAAACTCCACACCTTCCTCTTTAGCGTTACCAACTTCTTTCTTAGAACCCGGCATATTCTCTTCGTCACGGCGATAGGCACAAATAACGCTCTCAGCACCTTGGCGAATAGCGGTACGGTTACAGTCCATTGCCGTATCACCTCCCCCTAGCACAACCACTTTTTTGCCTGCCATGTTCACAAAGCCTGCCTCATCCTGTGCATAGTCATAGCAGTTATTCACATTCGAGATCAGGTAAGGCAGTGCCTCATAGACGCCTTCTAACTCCTCACCTGGGAAACCACCTTTCATAGAGGTATACGTCCCCATGCCAAGAAAGACCGCATCGTGACTGTCTACGAGGGTTTGAAAATCAATATCACTACCGATATTAGTATTCAAAACAAATTCAATCCCCATCTCTTCCATGACGGCGCGACGGCGTTTCACCACCTCTTTTTCCAATTTAAATTCAGGAATTCCAAAGGTCAGTAAACCACCAATCTCAGGGTTACGGTCATACACTACCGCTTTGACACCGTTGCGGGCCAGAATATCCGCGCAACCCAAACCTGCAGGGCCGGAACCAATAATGGCAACTTTTTTACCCGTTGCGACTACCTTTGACATATCAGGCTTCCAGCCCTGCTCAAATGCGGTATCCGAGATGTATTTTTCAACCGAGCCGATGGTCACCGCCCCAGCATCTACTTGATTGAGCGTGCATGCTCCTTCACATAAACGATCCTGAGGGCAAACTCGGCCAGTAATTTCGGGAAGTGAATTAGTTTGGTGGGACAGCTCAGCCGCCTGCTCTAACTTACCTTCTGCAACCAGCTTCAGCCAATCGGGAATGTAGTTATGCACGGGGCATTTCCACTCACAATAGGGATTACCACAGTCAAGACAGCGATCTGACTGATCGGCTGCATTAGCCTGATCAAAATCACCATAGATCTCACGGTACTCTTTAATACGTACCGGAGCAGGCTTTTTAGCCGGATCGGCTCTTTTTACTTGGATAAATTGAAAGTTGTTACCCATAATCGTCAACGCTTCTCGCTAATTTAATGACGGCGGTTAAGCCGCTGCTTTTTGCAAATCTTCAAGCAATGATGCTAACTCGGCCGCTTTAGGTTTAACCAACCAAAACTTGCCTGCCATGCTCACAAAATTATCCAGAATTGATTGTCCATGAGCGCTGCCCGTCTCAGACACAAACTCTTCAATCACACTCTGTAGGTGGTTACGATAAGCTTCCATTGCCTGTGTGCTGATGCGATGAATATCAATCAACTCGTGATTGTAGCGATCAACAAAACTGTTATCTTCATCCAGTATGTAAGCGAAACCACCCGTCATACCCGCACCAAAATTGACGCCAGTTTGACCCAGCACGGTCAACATCCCGCCCGTCATGTACTCAGCACCATGATCACCAATGCCTTCAACTACCGCATGAGCACCCGAGTTCCGAACGCCAAAACGTTCACCTGCGAGGCCCGCGGCCAACAACTTTCCACCAGTCGCTCCGTACAGACAGGTATTACCGATGATCGTTGCCTCATCGCTCTTAAAGGTGCTTTGCTTTGGTGGGTTAATCACCAACTTGCCGCCCGCCATGCCTTTGCCAACGTAATCGTTAGCATCACCTTCCAGGTACATGTTCAAGCCACCCGCATTCCACACGCCGAATGATTGCCCTGCGGTACCTGTCAAACGTAACGTGATGGGAGCGTCATCCATACCTAGATTGCTATGGCGAATCGCGATCTCGCCAGAAAGACGAGCGCCAATCGAGCGGTCAATATTTTTCACTGTATAACTAAATTCACCGCCACTTTTGTTCTCAATAGCGGAAAGCGTATCAGCAACCATCTTCTCCGCTAACTCACCCTTATCAAAAGGTTCGTTTTTAGGTGCCGAACAATACTGCGGTTTATCCGTAGGATTCGCAGCCAAAATAGGCGACATATCCAAACGCGCCTGTTTGTCGGTAGTTCCCTTGATTGCTTCCAATAGATCAACCCGGCCAACCAACTCTTCCATCGAGCGGACACCGAGCGACGCCATAATTTGACGCACGTCTTCGGCGATAAAGCGGAAATAGTTCATCACCTTCTCAACCGTGCCGGTGTAATACTCTTTGCGCAGGATATTATCCTGGGTCGCCACACCAGTTGCACAGTTGTTAAGATGGCAAATACGTAGATATTTACAACCCATGGCCACCATTGGTCCAGTACCAAAACCGAAGC
>Ga0316204_10012166_pt1 | contig 10576 bp, 8 predicted proteins | sample 6monrhotite_MG_2_FD_205661 | JGI IMG/M metagenome (GOLD analysis project Ga0316204, IMG submission 205661) | Microbial mat bacterial communities from mineral coupon in-situ incubated in ocean water Damariscotta River, Maine, United States -... | ecosystem: Environmental > Aquatic > Marine >... | reverse complement strand
ATGACCCGGGTCGCTTTATTCAACAGGGAAAAACGACTGTAAAACAGGACCTGGATTAAAAATCGTAACGGACAAGCCCAGAACCCGATTATTAAACACCTTCATGAAATATTCGGGTTAGGGCATTTCAGGCGATTCAAAAATCGCCGGAAAAGCTCTAGTGGTTCGCCGGTCGCTCACTTAGAGGTGGCGGATCCAATCAGAGATTATCCGCCAGACATCGGCGCTGTTGTCATCCATCATGGGGAAGTGTGAATTGCCGCGGATCCCCTGAGCTGGCAAATCAATAACGTCGACCGGCACATCCGCTGCGCGGAGCGCATCAAGATAGGTATCAACGGTTTGTCGATAATCTTGCCAAACGGGGCTTTGCTCGAAGAAATCACCCCAGATCACCAGATGCGGTACAGTCTTGAGCCGCCGGACAGATTGCGCTGAGCGATCCGTAGGAGAGCCCGACGGTTCCACCAAAATGACCGCACGAACACGATCTGGATGGGAAAGTGCCACCTCCTGAGCGTAACCACAGCCTTGGCTGTGGGCGACGATAATGGTCTTTTCGAACATGTCTATGTATTCGGAATACGCCGTTTTCACCAAGGGCGCCAAAGCCGGCCAGCGGGCGACGAATTGATTGGCAAAAGTATCGTATGAGGAAACAGGAAAGCGCTGATTGGCGAACGGGCGGCGCGCGTCGGGACGTGAAGCGTAACCGCCTTCCGGCCCCATACGGAAAATTCGCCACGCGAGTTCCTTTGGCCGAAAAACGGCGTGTAACCCGGTTATTGCGTTTGGCGGGAACGACGCACGACCCCGTTCGACGGCATCAGAAACATAAACATCGAAATGATCACGAAGCGCCAGTTCAACCCAACCCGGTCGGCCATCCGGGGTGGATTCCCAGGTGGTCCCCGTCATGCCGCCCCCGTGCCACATCAACAACGGCGGTAGACCGTTCTGATCCGCCGCCAGATAGCCCTGAACGTACATTTGCCCCGCCTGGTAATCTCCCGTCTGTTCCAGAGATCGTTTTTCTGACCCCATGGCCAAAGCCACACCTTCTGACGGTGTCAGGTCGATCCGCTGATTGCCGCCCCCGACGAAGAAACTTGTCATACCGCGCAATGCAAATGCATTGTTCTTAACAACAACGGGGTTGTCACTCATGTGACGCGACCCCGTCCCACCGCATTAGAAGTGCGATGTAATCAGCTGACCCGGCAGCCAAAGTGCAAGCATTGGGAACAGCAACACAAGAATCAACACAACAGTATCAGATATGCAGAACGGGAATGAGCCCTTAATAACTTGAGTCACTGGCAATTTTGTAACGCCACTCACCGCAAAAAGGTTCAGCCCCACCGGCGGGATAACGCTGCCTATCTCAATACATAACGCCGTCAGAATGCCGAGGTGCACTGGATCGACCCCAAGCGACAGAGCGACCGGAAAATAAATAGGTACCGTTAGGACCAGAATTGCGACGCCCGTCAACCACATCGACAGGACCAGCAATGTCCCCATCAGCGCGAATAGGAACATTTCCTTCGAGAACCCGAACGTGCCTGACCATGCAGCGATTTCCTGCGGCCAGCCCATATTTGCTAGGAAGAACTGGAAGATGCCAACACATCCGAGCAGAAAGAAGACAAGAGCAGTCAGGTTCATGGTGCGCTTTGTGACAGGCATTAATTCTTTGATGAAGGGCCCACGTTTAAACAAAAGACCATAACCAAGCGCGTAGCACGCCGCAGCGGCACCGGCTTCTGTCGGTGTGAAAAGCCCCCCATATAGCCCGCCAAGCACGACAACCGGCATTAACAATGCGGGCAAGGCTTCCAAAAAGGTCGTGCCGCATCTTTTAAGCTCAAACGTACCTTTCGGCAGCTTAACAACAAATATTGACACACAAACGATGATGACAGCATCGCTGAGTGCCAGCATAATGCCCGGAATAACGCCTGCGAAGAAAAGGTCTACAATCGATATTTCCGTAATCACGCCGTAAAGGATCAAGGTTATACTCGGTGGTATCAAAAGCGCGATGCCACCCGCCGACGCGATGACCCCTGCCGCCATCCATTTAGGATACCCGCGTTTTACCATCTCCGGATAAGCAATGACACTCATTGCCGCCGCCATGGCTGTTGATGAACCAGAAATTGCGCCAAATAGGACCGCCGATATCAAAGTCGCGTAGGCAAATCCGCCCGGAACCCATCCAATAAGAGCATCAGCAAAATTGAACAATCCGCGCACGAGGCCCGTCTTTTCCATCAAAAACCCGGCGTAGATGAAAAAGGGAATGGCGATAAGGGTGTATTTGCTTATAAAATTGAAAAAAGCCTCGAAGAGTGTACCGAAAGTCAGAAAGTCATCAAACAACACCATCACTGCGGCGGAGCCAGCGAGTGATATTCCAATGGGAACTGCGATAAAAATAAGTGTAAAAAGAGTTGCTGCTGTACCAAGCATGGCTATACCTTATTGGTGTCGATGCACAATCGCTTAAACATCGGTGGTTAACTCAATATCCGAGTGCAAATGTTCACCGCGCGCGAAAGCGATGATGTCTTCAATCATCTGCAGGAATGCGACCAACCCCATCAGGCCGAACCCAATCATCAAAATGAGGTAGAACGGCCAAAGCGGGATGATCAAGCTGTATGTGGTCAGCTCCCGCACGATCGCATAATTAAGCGTCGGCAATCCGGTTACGGCAAGTGCAGTGCAGAACAAGGCGACAATGGCAGAAACGAGAATTCTCGTAAGACCGACAATCTTGAAATGCCCCCTTGAGTGCAGAAGTTGAATGATCGCGTCCATGATAAGATGGCTGCGCCGGACTTGTGTGACGCAAAAATAAAGAGAAACGGCGGCAATCATTCCGACAACAATCGCATCCTGCCCCCATTCAAAAACAACGTTGAATAAATAGCGGCGCACGATTTCGGTCAATGCAAACAGGGTAATGACCACGAGCATTGCGGCGGAGATCCATCCGAGAACGGAATGGATTGTCTCCTGAATGCGTTTCGAAATTACGAGAAATTTGTCCATGTCACCCCCATTGTCCGCAGAATTTCATCATTCTACAGACACAACAGAGAAGGCCAAGGGATTGCTAAAATTCAGCAAACCCCTGGCCGACTGGGTTGTTATAAATTATTTGCGGCTCGTCGCACGGAAAAGGTCGGAACCTTTAACGTATTTAGCGAAATACGGAGCGAACTGCGAACAATCTGTCTTTTCTAGGGCGCTGGATCCCGGAGGATTAGCAGCAACGATCTTGGCTGCCTCAGCGGTGAATTTATCAACCATCTGGTCGCCAACATCATTGACCTTAGTCTTGATCCATTCATTCGTCGCGCCGCCTTCAGCTTTTTGAATGACAGCGGATTCTTCCTGGCTCATGACATAGATACCAGGCGCATTCTTGTCCTTGGTCTCAAATTGAGAAAGCATGCGCTGATCGTTACAAAAGTTAATGGCGCGCTGGAACGGAATAAAATCATTTTTGATGATGTCAGCCAAAGCAGTCTGCTGCTCTGAGGAGAGCTTGCTCCACCAACGGTTGGAAACGCCAAACCAGTAGTAATCGCCGACAATGCCGTTAAGCCCAGCGACCGTAAAATAAGGTGCTTGCTCCTTGACTTGGTTGAACCCACCCAGCGAGGTCAATAACCCATCGATAACGCCTGTCTGCAGCGCAGAAGGCACGTCACCGAAGGACATGGCTTGAGGGTTGGATCCAAGCGAACTCAACAGAGCATTTTCAGCAGGTCCCATAGAACGCATTTTCTTGCCCACAAAATCGGCAGGCTCAGTCAAACGTTTTTCAACCGCACCGGCGCCCATATACATGCTGAGATGGCCAGCGCCCATAATCGTGATGTCATGGACTTTATTGAAATGATCAACCAATTCCGAATAGGTCTCGGTTTTATCAACGCTGTCGATTGCGCCCGCTGTGGTCAATTTGCCGGCACCCAACAACACATTGGCCAGCGGCTCAACACTTGCGGTTTTACCGAACTGGCCGGTTAGGACCTCCAGGTTGCCCTGGGTCAATGCCTTAACGCCTTGCGGAATCGTGTAAAGTGAGTTTGCCCAAAAAATTTGGACTTTACTGCCTGGAATTTTCTTTTCCACTTGTTCGGCAAAGTAAACCTCTGCGATGGCGGCAGGATGCGGTGGTCCACCATGGTCAGAAGCCCAACGAAGCTTAACTGGCTCCACAGCAACTGCAATGCCAGTTGCTGCGATTAGAATTCCCGCTCCGACGATGGCGGTAGTCAAGGTACGTAATTGAAACATATTTGTTCTCCCGGTTTCAGATTGTTTATTCGGCCAACATCTTTTTGCTATGGCGCAGTTGTTATTGAGCCAGTTAGTGCGGCACTCCGTGAACTTAGTTACTCAATGGGAAAGATTCAAACGGAAATCACCCGACGCGGAAATCAACTCGACAACAAGGACGACCGTTGTCAAAATATGAGGTGTCGCAGGAAACGTCGCGCATGAAATAGAGGCACGATTGCCTTAGCCGCCCTATTCACAATCAAACAATTGGAGCATCTATGCCGTCCGTAAGCATTCACTATGGCCCAGATCAAGAGCTAGATAGCGACGATTTCATAGCCCTCAGTGAGCGTCTATTGGCTTCGGTCGTGGATCATCTTGGCGCGCAACCAGATAAAGTTCAGATCATGTTGCTGGCACTTGCCTATGCCCCCATAGGTCAGCCTGTTTATATAGAAATCAAGGCGCGCAGCAACGAAATACGCACGGAATCCGTCTTGCAAGGTTTTGTCGAACAAGTCGATCATGTGACGTTCAAGGCTTTTGGGTGCAGATGTCGTATCCGCTATTTCAGTTATCCTGGCGACTTCCTGGCGGCGGCGAATTAGCGGATAGATGGCACGATGCTCTCGAACTTGGGCAAAAAACACGCGAAACTGGAGAACGCATAAGCCCGCGAGGTTCCCTCGAGACTGTTAGATATGAATAAAAGTCTCCATAATCCCCTTCGACGCCGCCAACAGCAGATCGTCATTCGCGAAGCCGGCGATGAATTGACAGCCGATGGGCATACCTGAGCCACCCGCAGAAAACAAAGGCAACGTGATCGCAGGGTTGCCCGCTAAGCTCCAGGCAGAACTGAATGCTGCATCGCCCGTCGTCTCTAACGTGGCTGGTGCGGGCCCAACCGCGCTGGGCGCGACCAGGATATCGACGCTTGCGAACGTTTGCGCCAATTGCGATCGCAATACGGAGACCTCTTGCACGGCGCTCTGGTATTCATGGATGCTCACACGGTGGCCATCACTAAGCCGTCCCTCCCGTAAAACAGGGCTGAGTTGGTCCAGATGGTGAATGCGCTCGAAAGCAATAGCGCGCCTAAATTCGAAACCACTTATCAATCGGTGCAGTTCCAACAGGCGCCGAACCGTCTGGTCAATCTGAATATCGGCCAGTCGGGCACCCTGTGCGGCAAGGTCGCCCGTGAACTCTTCAATCAAATCAAGGGTTTCCGTCTCAGCAGTCTCCCATGGGGTAGCCCTCAGCACCCCAAACGTCAGACCTGAGAATTTGGCCTCACAGGCATTTCCGGCAGGCATCTCCAGCAAAATTTGGCGAAGTAAGTGCACATCATCGACCGACCTCGCCAGGATACCGAGCGTATCCATTGACGGAGCATTGGCCAGAATCCCAGATTTATCAAAATCGTTATAGGTCGGCTTGTAACCAATAACGCCACAATAAGCGGCCGGGCGGATCACCGAACCCGATGTCTGGGTGCCTAGACTCAATGGCACCATCAAATCGGCAACCGCGGCCGCTGAGCCCGACGACGAGCCCCCCGGTGTATGCTGGATGTTTCGAGGATTTCGGGTGGGGCCTGGGTGGCGGTGCCCGAGTTCGGTGGTGACGGTTTTCCCCATGATCGAACAACCTGCATCACGCATGATGGCAATCGAACCCGCATCGCGCGTCTGCGGCGCCGGGTCATGAAAACTTGTTCCCATCATCGTCGGCAGGCCACGCACATCGATGATGTCTTTCACGCCGATGGGGATGGAAGGACCTTGGCCTAAGTCTAAACGGGCTCGGGCCTCCTCAACCACATGTTCATTAAGACACGCCCAGGCTTGGACTTCGGGTTCACGTTGGCGGATGCGTTGTTGACAGGATTGTAACCAGTCAACCGCCGAAAACACGCCGTCATCAATCTGGCGAAGAGCTTGCGTCGCGCTTAATTCAAAAGGTTCGCCCACAACGCCCAACTCCTGCTCCCACTGAAAATCAGATCGGCAAGACTACCTTCATCAATTTGAAGATACCAACCTCAATTTCGTCATAGCGCGTGATCACAGTTTTTTTAACCACAACGCGGCCCTCTAAAACGACTGTAACACCTGTGTGGCACCGATCGATCCTGGCAGATATCTTGGTAAAGTGCGGCGATTTTTGAATCGCCTAAAATTCCCTAACTCATTGATTTTACCGCAAAGCCACGTTCGCGAATTAACCGATTCGCTCCGGTTTTGCTCTAGCAAACCCGGTTTACGGCGTTAATTCTTGCGTGTGAACAGTGTCAACAGGGAGGCCTCCCGAAGCAGTAGGTTGTTGTCAGGATTTAAGGCGCCATTTGCTTATTCACCCCGAGAAGATTCCGATGTACTTGGCAGGGATACGGTAACCGTTGTGCCTTCGCCAAAGACACTTTCGACCTTAAGTTCGCCATCGTGCAGCTCAACCAATGATTTTACGATTGCCAAGCCCAAGCCAGCGCCATCCTGGCTCTTATACGGGTCGCTTTCGGAGCGAACGAAAGGATCGGTCACCGTCGCAATTTTATCCGGCGAAATTCCCGGGCCATTATCACGAATGACAATAACGTGTTGATCCGCCACACATCGTGCGCTGATCGTTACTTGTCCTTTCGCGGGTGTAAACTTTGCCGCATTGCCCAGTAAATTGAGAGCTATTTGCCTTATTGCACGGCGATCCGCAAACAAGTGTGGAAGATTGTCGGGGATTTGGGTTTTCAGCTGTAGCGCCTTGGTCAGGCTTGATTGTCTTACAAACCGGGTGCACTCATCGAGAATTTCGCTAATATCCAATGTCTCCTTGTTGAGATCAAGTTTCCCCCGCTCGACAATTGAAATATCAAGAATATCGTTAATCAAATCCAGAAGATGACGACCGCTAATTTGAATATCCTCCGCATATTCGATGTAGCCGGGATTTCCAACCTTACCCAGGCGCTGGTGTCTGATCATATCTGAGAAGCCGATTATGGCGTTTAAGGGGGTCCGCAATTCGTGACTCATGTTTGCCAGAAACTCCGATTTGACACGACTGGCAGCAAGAGCATGTTCAGAGGTGATCCTGAGTTCATCATTGGCGCTGTGCGTTCGCTCCAGCATGTAGTTGAATGCTTGGGTCAGCTCGCGCGTTTCTCGGAGCGGAAATCCATCATTTTCACTGGCTCGCAACGCCATATCACCGTCGGCTACGCGGATCGCCGTATCGGCAATCTTCCGCAAGGGACGCGCAAGGACACCGGATAACCACCAACTGATCGCCATGGCAATCAAAATTCCAAATATGGCAATCCCATAGACGGCGTGCCGAAGGTCATTGGATTTTTCGACCAGTTCGAGGAAGGGTTGGGGGATCATGACACCCCACCCAGACACTGCCGCCACATTAAATCCGGCAACCATGTCCTGTTTCGCTGTCGGAGAATAAAACTGAGTGACCCCGGAACCTCCTTTCATCATTTTTTGTACGATACTGATTTCGGAGGTATTTCTCATTTCATTCACCCATTGGGATAGCGGGTGTGCAATCACTTGCCCCAAGCGATCAACGATTGCCGCGTGCCCTCCGCGACCAAACAGGATCGCCTTTTGGATTTGCTGAGGGTAATCTGTGCTCATCTCTCCGATCACCCACGAATTGTCGGGATAGGCTCGCACCAGATAAAAAGAAGGGGTTCCACCAGCGTTACGGTGCAGATTGCTCATAATAACCTTGCCCGGGTTTTCTCTCGCGTCTGCGCGTTCCTTTGCGAGTGCGTTATAGACATCCTTGGGAAACGGACCCGGGGTCGGGCAGTCAATTACGCAGTGGGCTTGTTGGATAATGCCATTTGCATCCACTTTGCATATGTGGCGAAAACCCAGAGACACGAGCATTTCTCTAAAATCATAGTCGGCGCCATCGAGTTCGAGATGATTGGCTGCAGTCTTAAAGACGACCATGGCGTCGCTTACATAGCGATCAAGCGCCGCCGTAAGGTTTCCCGCTACCAGTAAATGTTTTTCCGTTACGGAGTTGATCTCGTCCTCAAGGGCATCGTTTTGTTGCCACGCGGCCAAAATGACGACCGGTACAGTGGACACGCAGAGCATTGCCGTAAACAGGATCGAACGCAGTCGCATAGGCATTTCCTTAAGCGCCGGACGCGGGCATCTGATTTAACATCGGAAAAAACTGGGATCGCATCCGACGGGTAGTCACCTATCCGCATCAATTGGCAATCGGTCAGGATAATTTTGAAGATGCTGATTGGAAATGCGTGCAATCTAAGAACTAGGGACGTCAGAGAGATCGCTGTCTCATCAATCATCCAGCCGCTCGCAAGCACCTCTCAAACACCATTTTCAACATTTATCTTCTGATATTTTTCTACCTATGATGTAGGGTACTCGATTTTAGGTGTCATAGGAATTGATTTCGATAAACGCCGACGCGTCATTGCTGAGGGAGGCAAGCATAGAAACGACGAGAAGGGGGGATGAACCGAGGCATCGGAAACGAAATTGCGTAGGTTAGAGAAGCGCTTTAGGAACCGGAGGACAGGGTTTTTGCATGGTGGCGCAGGTGATCTTCCATGAACGTCGCCATCAGGTAATAGCCGTGATCATAACCTTCCTGCATTCTCATTTCGAGGGGCTGGCCGGCTTTGTCGCAGGCCTTTTTGAACAGATGTGGCTGTAACTGCTCTTCCAGAAACCCATCGGATAACCCCTGATCAATCAATATGGTCCCATTTGTCCGGTGTCCACTTAATACCAAATCTGTTGCGTCATAGGCCCGCCACGCGTTGCGATCTGCACCCAGGTAGCCGGACAATGCCTTCTCGCCCCATGGACACTGCATGGGGGCGACGATCGGTGCAAAGGCTGAAACGGATTGAAATTGATCCGGTTTTTTGAGAGCCATCGTCAAGGCACCGTGGCCGCCCATGGAGTGGCCAAAGATGCCGGTTCTGTCTGGATTAACGGGAAATTCGCTGTTGATCAGAGCCGGCAGTTCCTTGCTGATGTAACTGGACATGCGATACATGCCGTCCCAGGGGGCTCGGGTTGCATCTACGTAAAATCCAGCACCGGTTCCAAAATCGTAGCTATCGTCTTCGCCGGGATAACCAGCGCCACGCGGGCTGGTATCGGGGCAAACAATACACAGCCCCAGCTCGGCTGCGACGCGCTGGAACCCGCCTTTTGTGGTTACGTTCTCCTGTGTGCAGGTCAGACCTGATAAATAATAGACTACGGGCACGGGGGTTTTTGCCGCAACTGCTGGAACAAAAACACTAAATTCCATCTCACAGCGGGTTTCATCGGCGGCGTGCTTGTATACGCCTTGCGTGCCACCAAAGGCCCTTTGCTCACTCACCGTTGTTAAAGACATACTGCAGACCTGCCCTTAAAACTCGACAACGCTGCGGATGCTTTCACCTGCATGCATCAGATCAAAAGCGTTATTGATATCTTCGAGTGGCATTTTATGGGTAATCAGGTCATCAATATTGATCTTGCCGTCCATATACCAGTCGACGATTTTGGGCACATCCGTCCGGCCTTTGGCACCACCAAACGCCGTGCCACGCCAAACCCGGCCAGTCACCAACTGGAACGGACGGGTCGAGATTTCCTGACCAGCACCGGCGACACCAATGATTGTGCTTTCGCCCCAACCTTTATGACAGCATTCAAGGGCCTGACGCATGGTGTTGGTATTGCCAATACATTCAAACGAATGATCCGCACCCCCATCGGTCAAATCGACCAGGTAGGGGACCAGATCACCTTCCACTTCCTTTGGGTTGACGAAGTGGGTCATGCCGAATTTTTCGGCCAGTTCTTTCCGATCATTATTTAAATCAACACCAACAATCTTGTTGGCACCAACCAGACGCGCGCCCTGAACGACGTTCAAGCCAATGCCGCCCAACCCAAAAATGATGACATTGTCGCCGGGTTGAACTTTGGCAGTGTTAATGACGGCGCCGACACCGGTTGTCACTCCACAGCCGATGTAACAGACTTTATCAAAGGGCGCGTCCTTGCGAATTTTGGCGACGGCTATTTCAGGCATAACCGAATAATTTGAAAAGGTCGAGCAGCCCATGTAATGGAAAATCTTCTCGCCATTTAAAGAGAACCGCGACGTTCCGTCAGGCATCAGGCCCTGGCCCTGGGTTTCGCGAATGGCCTGACACAGATTGGTGCGACCCGATGTGCAGTAACTGCATTCCCGGCATTCCGGCGTATATAAG
>Ga0316204_10012165_pt1 | contig 10576 bp, 7 predicted proteins | sample 6monrhotite_MG_2_FD_205661 | JGI IMG/M metagenome (GOLD analysis project Ga0316204, IMG submission 205661) | Microbial mat bacterial communities from mineral coupon in-situ incubated in ocean water Damariscotta River, Maine, United States -... | ecosystem: Environmental > Aquatic > Marine >... | reverse complement strand
GACGTCATCGAAAAATCAAAACGCCAACGCCTATCAAATCAACACCCAGGTGGTAGACGGGATCATCGCCCTACTGCCTGAACTTGAAAACAGATTTGGTAACCTTACCGCGCCCAGCGTCGCCGATTTGTTGGCCTTGCGAGGCGTGCTTGAGCCGGTTGAAGACAGCATCTCAGAAGAAGATAAAAAGGCACTTGATGAAGCTGTTCTGGAGAGTATCGATCAGACCCTATCAGCGCTGGTGCAGATGCGAGAAGAAGAAGGCACCAGATTGCGTTCGGTGTTGACCGAGCAGCTCGATACCCTAACCCGATTGACAACAGAGGCCGGTGAGCTTGCCGCCCTGCAACCGGATGCCATTCGCAATCGGATGCACGAACAGCTGACCGAAATCCTGGAGGCTGTTCCGGCATTATCGGAAGAGCGTTTGGCGCAGGAGGTCGCAATTCTGGTGATAAAATCAGATATCAGGGAGGAGTTGGACCGTCTGAAATCACATGAGGGCGCCGCCCGTGAACTTCTATCAGGGGGAGGCGCAGTTGGACGGAAGCTCGATTTTCTGTGCCAGGAACTGAATCGTGAAGCCAATACGCTGTGTTCAAAATCATCGGATGTGGAGCTGACGCGTGTTGGCCTCGACCTGAAGGCTGTTATCGAGCAGTTCAGGGAACAGATTCAAAACATCGAATAGGGGGGCTGAGATCCGTATGGATATATCACGTCGTGGATTAATGCTTGTTCTGTCGTCACCTTCAGGAGCGGGAAAATCGACAATTTCACGCGCCTTGCTGGAAAAGCACGATCATCTGTCAATGTCAGTTTCGGCGACGACAAGGCCAATCCGACCAGGTGAGGTCGACGGTAAGGACTACTTCTTTGTCGATCAAACGCAGTTTGACGAAATGGTCGAGGCTGACGAGTTCCTGGAATATGCGACGGTTTTTGGTCAGTCCTATGGAACGCCGCGCGGGCCGGTTGAGGATGCTATGAACCATGGACATGACGTCCTGTTTGACGTCGACTGGCAAGGAACCCAGCAACTCAAACAGAGTGCTCATGAAGAGTTGGTGAGTATTTTTATCCTTCCACCTTCGCTGGAGGAATTGGAAAAACGGCTTTATGCACGCGCCCAGGATTCGGATGAAGTCGTTAAAAGCCGTATGGCAAAGGCGACTTCAGAAATGAGCCACTGGGCTGAATATGACTACATCATCATCAACAATGACATTGAAGAAAGTGTCAAACAGGCGGAATCCATTCTTGCCGCCGGTCGTCTGAAACGTGAGCGTCGCAAGGGGCTGACTGAATTTGTGCGTCGACTGGGTGTTGGTCAGTAGTCAGCTCTGCTCAACGGTGCGAGCGATCGCGCAAAATTGTTCTACGGTCAGCTCTTCCGCGCGTGCGGTTTCTTTGATTCCAAGACTGTCAAAGTCAAGATTGTAACTCTTCAGACTGGACCGCAGCATTTTACGACGTTGACCGAACGCTGCAGCCGTCACTTTTTCGAGAACGTCCCAGGTTGCCGGAGCGAGCGGCGTTTTCCGCGGTGTCAGGGAAACTATGGTTGAGGTGACTTTTGGAGGTGGCGTGAAGGCGTCTTTGGAGACATTAAATTCATGCTCGACGTGACAAAGCCATTGAGAAATCACCGATAGTCGACCGTAAGCTTTAGACTTTGGCGTCGCCGTAATGCGATCAGCGACCTCTTTTTGAAACATTAATGTCAGTTTATCATAGGCTTGAATTTCACGAAGACATTTGAGCAGCAGGGGGGTCGCAATATTGTAAGGCAAATTGGCGACGATCTGGCGCGGTGCTGGGCAGAGATCGGGTAAGCTGGTTTTCAGAGCATCGGCTTCAATGATCTGCAATCGCCCGGGATAGGCGTCCGATATCTCTGCCAGGGCCTCCCGGCAGCGCGGGTCGTGTTCGATTGCGATGACCTGTCTGGCACCCTGAGACAGCAGCGCGCGAGTTAATCCACCCGGGCCCGGGCCGATTTCGATGGTCGTCATCTGTTCCAGTTGTCCGGCCGTTCGGGCGATTCTACCTGTAAGATTGAGGTCGAGCAGAAAATTTTGACCTAACGACTTTTTAGCACGCAGTCCGTAACGATTGATTACGTCGCGTAGCGGGGGAAGGGGAGATGTCATCGGTTCAGCCTGACGAGCGTGCGCGACATTGCGCCATCTGGCTCGCCATCCTGAGGGCAGCGAGCAGGCTTCTTGGGCTGGCAGTTCCCTGTCCGGCGATCTGCAGCGCCGTGCCGTGATCGGGTGAAGTGCGAATGAACGGTAGACCCAGGGTGATATTGACGCCTCCATCGAAATCAAGGGTCTTGATGGGGATCAATGCCTGATCATGGTACATGCAGATCGCGGCGTCATACTTGGTGCGCGTGCGTTCGGCAAACAGAGTATCGGGTGGGAAGGGCCCGCTGACATCCAGACCTTCCGCGCGCAGTATCTCAATGGCGGGAATGATAATTTCACTTTCCTCTGACCCCATAAATCCTTCTTCTCCTGCATGCGGGTTCAGTCCGGCAATGGAGAGGCGAGGTTGGTCAATGGTGAAATCCCGACGTAAGGCCTGCCAGGTAATGCGCGATTGTTGTACGATTAAGTCAGCTGAAAGGTCGTTAAGGGCTTGTTTCAGGCCAACATGTACGCTGACAGGGACCACCCGCAAACCTTCACAGGCGAGCATCATAACGGGTTGAGCGTCAACTCCACCCAGGGCCCCCAGAAACTCGGTGTGCCCTGGAAACTCAAACCCGGCTTCATACAGGATATTTTTCTGGATAGGGTTGGTAACAACACCAGCGGCCTCCCCCGACTGTGATAACCGGACGGCCAACTCAATTGATGAGATCACAGAGCGCGCGGTTTGTGGGCTGGGCTGGCCGGGAACAGTTTCACCCGATCTGGGGTGATGAAGTACGGGAAGTGCGTCAGCAAACGCAGGAATGGCTTCTGAAGGAGACGATATCAATGACAGGGGGGTGTCGATATTGAGGCGATTTCTGACGCTTTCGACGCATTCGATATCGTCAATCAGGAAATAGGGCGTGAGGGATTGTTTTCCCTGCTCCCATGCCATCAGGGTGATTTCTGTCGCAATTCCGGCAGGTTCACCCATTGTCACGGCAATCGGATGTGTTGAAGATGGGTGCATCAAATTACCGGGTTACTGGTTACCCAGTCGAACGTCGATGAAAGACGCGCGGCGTAGGTCACGGATATAGCGTGTAGCAGCCAGATTGAGACGCTCAGTCATAAGTTGACGCCGGATGGTCTGGCGCTGTTGTTCTGGTGTGCGGTTCTCAACTTTAGGAACAATCCGATCACAAACCATCAGAACGATTATGCCTTCTGGTATTTGCTGAGGCGCACTGGCCTGACCCGTTGGAACATTTTTGACCAGAGATTGCATTTGAGGTGAAATTTTTGAAATTTCGAATGTACCCAATTCACCAGATAAGGGCGACCCGATTTTTTTAGCCACATTGTCCATATTTACGCATCCATTCAAACCGCGCGTTTCGGACTGGGCAAGTTGCATTTGCTGAGTAATGAGTTGCGCTGCGGGGTTTTGCGGTAAAGCGAGATGCAGTTGGTAAAGTTTGACTTTTTCCGGTCCGGCCGGCGGTCCATCAAGGCCGCGCGATTTGCGTGTCGCTCTAAGTAGCACAATATATATACCGTCCTGCGTTCGTAACGGACCGGCGATTTGGCCTAGCCTTAAAGTGCTGATGATCTGATTGAGTTCGGCATCGTGCTGTCCGCGTAACGTCCAACCCAAATTGCCGCCATTCCCGGCTGAGGAACTTTGTGAAAAATTCTGTGCAATCGCGGAAAAGTTGCTGCCACCCCTGATCTGCTGCATCAGTCGCTCAGCCAGTCTGCTCACGTCTTGCTCTTGTTCGGGCTGGCTGATAGGGAGAAAAATTTCGAAAACAAGATCTTCGAGTTTTCCCTTGTTGCTTTTCACCTTCTCGAAGGTCTCTGTTACTTCTTCATCAGTAATGGTGATGCCCCTGGTGAAGATTGTCGAGACCATCCGTTTCCACAATGAGCGGGCTTCCATTTGACTTTCAATCGTTGTTTCCTGCAGTCCACGCTGTTTGATGAATTCTTTTAGCTGCCCGCGCTTCATTCCGTTTTGGCGCTCCAAATCGGATTTTTCATCAGAAATGTCTCTGGGGTCTGAGGTGATTTGCAGGAGATTCGCTTCTTGAAGTTTGATGCGTTCGTCGATCAGGCTGCGTAAGACCTGGGATGTGATACGGCGACGGGTTTCAGGTGTGTCGGGAATACCCGCAAAGGCGACGACAGCAGCGAGACGCGAATTGAGGTCATATATTGAAATCATTTCGTCGTTAACGACAGCGGCAATTCCCAGTGACTGCTGGGCGTGGGCATTGGTCAAATAAGTGGCGCCGATGGCTAATGCGCAGGCGCAAACCGTCAGCGCTTTTACCTTGTTTATGGCTAGTATCAGGGGCTTAAACATTAAGTCTTCCAATGTTAACGACTAATCGCTACTGACTTTGGCTAAAGCCAGACTTGACTTCACCAAGTGTTTTCAAGAGTAACCGAAAGGTGATTGAATCGGTAGGTTCGATGTCTCGATCCTCGAAGAATGTACGATTGGCAGATGTTGTCAGTTTTACGCATTCGTCTTCATAGACTAATTCCAGCCCTGCCCGCCGGAACTCATTTGTCGCCATATCGCGCACGCCATTAAACCCGGCGCGCCAAAAGCGATTGATTTTTGAATTCATGGAATAGTTTAATTCTTCACGCCCCGCGAATTCACTTTCTTTTTGCTGATCAAGGAATACGTAATTGGCACTAACATTCAGCGCTGGAACACCAGCCGTCATTGCAATTTCGTTCCTGTTCGGTGCAAGGCTGTCCGCAGAAAACCGCGTTCGGTAAGACAAATCGAGGTGTTCGCCGGGGTTAACATTTATGCGCGCAACAATATCTGAAAAATTGTCCTCCAGCCCTGAACCGCTGGCGAAAGTATCATCAGTCTTGGGTCGCCATGATTGTCCAACGAATACTCGTGTGCTTCCTCCTCCTGAACCGAATACACCCCATTTCAGCCCATAGGCGAGTCTAGGGCCGCCTTCGACGCGATCCAACCCAGAAAACCGGTTGGTACTGAAAAGATTGGTGTCATCGAATTCCAACTCGGTACTGTCTTCATTGGGGATGTCGTCTGGGTTTCCGCCATAGGGGCTCCAGGTGAACGCGGCAACCGGCTCAAGTGTCTGGCTGACAGCACCGGTGCTTTTCACGAACGGCAAGCGCCAGTCCAGGGATGCCTCAGGCACTACCCGGTAGCTGAAACCTGTAAAATCCGTCTGTCCATTGTTTCTGGCCAAGCTGTTGGTATGGTAAAGGTCTGTGTTCATACCAAGCGACAATGTGTAAACATCTCCCAAGGTGCCAACCACGGGACGCTGCCATTGGGAGCGCATTGAAAGACGTCTTGTATCTGTTCCTTTGTTCCTTGTCAGGGCAAGGAAGTTGAAGTCGAAATTAGTTGTGCCGCCGAACCGGTCACGTTCGCCGACATGGTTAAAGTCGACAAGCGGGAGGACAAGCGGGATCGTATCCTGGTCATCGTCGGCCTCAAGCCCTTGGAAAGCATATGTGTTGGCGGAGAAGTAACTTTTCTGACGGAACGCTTCTGTGAACAACCGGCTGTTAAGAGAGCCTGGTGAGGCAAAACCGTATCGTCGTAAGTAAGTGTCGTCTGTTGTTCGGTTAGCGTCTAATCCCCAACGCCAGGTGTCGTTGACATCAAAGCGTACTTTGCTGTTCAGATGTCCGCGGGTGCCAAACGCGCCTTTTTCAGTATCTTGCGCATCGTCGTCGTCATCACTTTTGGTAAGGCTACCAGACATTTCGATCTCGCCGCGCCGCATTTTTTTACGATACTCCACACCCAGCACCGGAAAGGCATTGCTCAACACAATCGGTGTAATGGTTGCATCTTCGTGTGGCGAGATATTCCAGAAATAAGGTGTCGTCACAACGGTGCCGAGATCACTTGAATTGCCGATGCTCGGAAACAGAAATCCAGATTGCCGTCTGACAGTCGGATCAGGGTGACGGAAATAGGGAGTGTAAATGACCGGATAGCCAAAAAATTCAATCCAGGCGTCCCTGTATTCGACCACATGCTGGGTCTGGTCATGAATAACGCGGACGGCTTTGATCTGCCACACGGGCGGCCGTGTCGGGTCTTTTGCACACAGGTTGCAGGGTGAATAAACGCCCTTTCTCAATTCGGTAACCAGCCCATTACTGCGCTGCCCGCCAACACCGGCGATACGGGACCTGTCTGAAAGAATGACGCCGATATTTCTGATGATACCATCTTTCAAATCCCCTGAAATCTCAACGGATTCGCCAAAAATTCTTTCTCCTGAGGATTCTACAAAGACCACATTGCCAGACGCCTGAATAACACCGGAGTTGCGATCATACGTAACCTTATCGGCTCTCATTTTTCGATCGAGGTGGAAAATTTCAACATTCCCCAAGGCTGTGACGATGCCAGTTTCCTGATTGAAGCTCATTTCATCAGCGCTAAAGTTTGCCGCCCGGTCATCGTCATTGGGTTTTTGAATATCCGGAGTTCCAGAACGCGGAGAAACAACCGTGGTTGAGGCAGGAGTCAGGTTTGGTGATATCTCAAGTGGTTTATCAGGCGCGAAAAGTGTGCCCAGAGGTCGATCAGGAGATTGCCCAGAAGATGTCCATGCCGAAACCGGCGTGGTTGGTTGTAGGGCTGGGGTGGGAGAGACGGATGTTGTTACGGATGGCCCCGTTGCTGGTAATTGTTGGGGTAGTGCCGGGTCTGGAGCAAAAAGGGTGCCCAGCGGCCTGTCATTGGATTTACCATTTGTTCGCCAATCAGGTGCGGCGACAACCGGGGAAGGTCTCAACAAAGGTCCTGAAATTGGGCGCGACGATTGTCCGGAAGGTACTTGTTGTATCGGGTCGGGGGTCATGAGGATGCCCAACGGTCGGTCATCCGATGCATTCGGTTTTTCAATCTGCTCCGAATAACCGGGAAAAGAGGTCAGGCCATTGCCTGCATCTGACGGAGGAGATGTGTATGACGTCCCTGGTGCGGGGCTGGGCGGGAGGGAAAGGGGCTGCTCTTCACCGGTATGCCACAAAATGCCAAGGGGGGGGGCGCTTGGTTCAGGGATGACGACGCGGGCAGGAACAGAACTTTCATTGATCACCGGCGGTGACAGTAGAATTCCCAGCGGTTTTTCAGGGTCCTGGCTTGGCACCGCTGCGGCTATCGGTAGAGCGAATACGGTCGTTAGAATGGCCAACCCGCACCATCCATACTTCGCCCGCAAATAGAGATGGAAAACCGTCACTCTATCCATCCTCCAGATGCAAAAGCATTGTTAGCCCCAATAATGTGGCGACGCCCGACGGCGACCAGGCAGCCAAAGTTACCGGGATACTATCTGATAATCCAAGGGCAAATACCACGTCGGAAAAGAAATACAGAATAAATCCGGTCATGACGCCGCCGAGAATCACAAAACTTGTCGCGCCGCGCCGCGACGGCCTTAATGTGAAGGTCGCGGCAATCAAAACCATGGCGCACATGAGAAACGGCGTCGCTAACAGTGTATGCCAATGCAGGCGATGGCGAACGGCAGAGAACCCGGCTTTTTCCAGGGTCAGAATAAACCCGGGCAGAGCCCAGAAAGACATGGTTTCTGGTGTCGCAAAGCTGTCCTGAATTTTGTCAAGGGTCAGGTCGGTATCCAGCCAGTATTCGTCAAGAAATTTCGTGGGTTTTTCTGGCTCAAATATCCACGCCTTCTGCATGTGCCAGAAACCGTCTTCCAGCCGTGCATGTGCGGCGTCAATCCGGCCGCGAAATTTATCCGCTCCGGCGTACATGAACACAACAACGTCACGTAATTCGACATCAGAACCGTGTTGCAGGACACTTTTGGCATGGACCACAGATTGGCCGTCCGCACTGGCCTGACGCAGCCATAGCCCGCTACTGGTCAGGGCAAGCAAGTTATCTTTTCCCTTAAAATGCAGGGCCTCAAGGCGTTCAAATCGAGCCAGGGTGGTGGATGCCAGTGGGTTCATGATCGAAATTTGTAAGACGCCCAACAAAAACGCAAGGGTAAGGACCGGAGCTAAAAACTGCCAGGCAGAAACCCCGGCGGCACGCGTGATCACCAGTTCGTGACTTCGTGTCAGGTGCCAGAATGCGGTCATGCCACCGAACAGAACGGCAAAGGGGAATGTCTCCTGACCCATATGGGGGAGTTTCAACAAGGCCATTTCAATGACATTGCCAAAGCTCACGTCCGGTTTGGAAGCTGCCCGCCTTAATAATTCGACCGAATCAAAAAGCAGAATCAGCAGCAAAAACAAGATAAACATCGCAGCAAAACTGACCAGGAAGTGGCGGCCAATGTAGATCGACAGGGTAGGGGAGATGCGCATGACCGAAACCCTTACGTACCAAAGGATGGGGGTTTGGGTAGTTTGAAGTGGGGTGGACGCAGCAAGGCAAACCCGGCAATCAGTATGGGCAAAAGGGCGTGAATGTAAATCAGCGGTATCAGTTTTAAATTTTTCGCCACCATGTTTTCAAGGCCGAGTGCCGATACAAGTAACCCCACAACAATGATGACACTGAACGTGATCTGGCGTGCCTGCGACCGTCTGGAGAAATTGCCGCACACCAGGAAGAACAGTCCGATTAATGTAAACCCGAGGGCGGTGAAGGGAGAGGCCAGGCGTTTGTGGCCCTCAACAACAAATTTGCCCACATCCTGTGCCGAGATTTCTTCTGACTGCTTGGCATTGAAGAGTTCATCCAGTGTACGTTCCCGCGCCTCGCGATGGCGTGTACTTGCCCCGCTGCCGCCGCCACTCAACTCTTTAAGGTCGAGGATACCCTGGTCGAAATACAGGATGGAGAGTTTGTTGGTTTCCTTGTCAACGGTCTGGCGGTTGCCATCAAACATAACAACTCGGGCACCGGAATCGGTTTCAACCAATGCGCCCTTGGCGGCCATCCAGGTTTCCGGTTTTGATGCATTACGTCGGTCATAGGCTAGAATGCCGAGCAGTTGCCCATCACTTGAACGTTCCCGAACATAGACGGTGATGTTTGAAATATTGGTGAAGGCGCCTTCTTTCAGAAGGATGTGGGAATAGTTGCGAATTTCCCACTGCAGTTCGCGAAAGGTTTTATAGGAAGTTGGCAACAGATAAAGGTTTAACAGATACCCCATCAAGACAACCAGAGCGGACAGGAACAAAGCTGGTTTTGACAATGCCCAATGGCTTTGCCCTGCGGCGCGCATGACCACCAATTCCCGGTCTGAGATCAATTTGGAATAGACAAACAGTATAATACAGAACAGGGCAATCGGCAGAATAATGGTCAGAAAACTCGGCAGCATCAGCATGGTCAGGTAGACGAACGTGATGACCGTAACCCCCTGGTTAACGATCATTTCTACGAATCGTAAAGACTGCGACAGCCAGATGATGCAGCTAAGTCCCGCAGTTACGAGAATCATGCCGACAACAAGCTGCCGCAGCACATATCTGGTGAAACCATTCATGCCTTAGACCAACTTAATTGAATCCGTGAAAATTGAGCGAAAAATCCAAAAAAATCAAGGGATAACGTAGCAAGCGACCTAAGCCGTGCGTTCGCGGACCACACTTTCCAGCTGAGCAATTGTTGATCGCAACTGGGCTTTAATTTTTTGCGGAGGTATGTCTTCGTTGGCAGAGGAGGCATAATCCGCGGGTATAATGTTTTTCAGATCGAAATCAGCGCTGATACCCTCGATATCGAAATCGTTTTCAGACAAATTCTGATATTTGAGGACGGCATTGGTCCAGGCGAAGAACCAGAACTGAAAATAACCGAATCCGCCCTTAATGTTTCGTCGGCCAAGGACCAGTCCCAGGCCTTTAAGGGCGTAATAAAGGTTTCTTGGTTTCGACATGAACCGCGTCAGTCGTTGGGTCATCTGCCAAAGAGCGGCTTTGTTTTTCAGGATCATTCTTAGGAACAACCAGAGATTTCCAAATCCCTTGCCGTCCATGGCGACAAAGTTACCTTGTTCCAGAAGGTCAAAATAGGCTTTCAGGCGGCCATATTGATAGGCGCCATCGGTGAAACCCGTGACAAATTTCTGATAACCTTCGACAATAACGTCGCCACCCAACAGGTATTTGATGTTGGTCTGATATTTATATCCACCGAGCCCGAAGCGGACATCACGCAGGCGATTGGACAGCCTCATGCGCCGATAAAGCGGTGTTCCGGGTAATGCCGTCAACAGGGACGGGTCACCCGACAACAGGGCGCTGTCTCTCAGGCCATCAAGGGTATTTTGAAAACAGGTCTCATCATCAGAATCAAATCCGAAAATCAGGCCGGCAACGATGATAAAGCCGTATGATTGGACTTTGCGGACGACTTCAATCATATCGGGTGCGGTGTTCTGAACCTTGGCCGTTTCCAGCAGCGAGTTTCT
>Ga0316204_10012164_pt1 | contig 10577 bp, 9 predicted proteins | sample 6monrhotite_MG_2_FD_205661 | JGI IMG/M metagenome (GOLD analysis project Ga0316204, IMG submission 205661) | Microbial mat bacterial communities from mineral coupon in-situ incubated in ocean water Damariscotta River, Maine, United States -... | ecosystem: Environmental > Aquatic > Marine >... | reverse complement strand
AAACCACATACTACAATTTAATTCTTATTTTGGAGGAATTGTACTGCCTGACAGCTTAGTATTCAATTGATTTCTATCAATACACATCTACAAACATAGAAAACACAGAATAAATAACAAAAAAGTTATCCATATTATTTTTCTTCCATGTTAATTACACCTTGCCAATTTTCTGGCGGTGTACAATTATTGACGTCACAGTAATTTTTATACAATAGTGCTGGCCCGTCTTCTGGTGACAACTTTAATACATTTTCAAAACCTTGATATGCTTCTGTCCATGCGCCATTTTGGAACAATTCTAAAGTTTGAGAAAATAGTTGCCAGCTTTCAGACTGTTTATCACTTTCTTTTGTAATTTCGCAATCCACTTCAAACAACTCTACCGGCACGGTTTTACCTTTTAATGTAAATCGCCCTACGCTTCTTATTGAAAACCCTTGTAAGCCTTCTACGACTGCATCGCTCACCAATAGACGCGTGCCTAAATGCTTGCTCATACCTTCTATACGGCTGGTTGTATTCACAATATCGCCCACCGCCCGGTATTCATAGTGATCAACCGCGCCCACGTTACCAATGACCATTGTGCCGTAATGCAAGCCAATACGTGTTGGCAGTTCAAAACCTGTATGTTTTTTATTAAACTCATTAACACTGGCAATGATTTCAATAGCTGCATGTATCGCTTGTTCTCGATGGTGACTATCAGCAACCGGGCTCGCCCATAGCGCCAGAACCGAGTCACCCACTACATCAGATATAATACCGCCACATTTTTTTACCGGTGTGAAGATAGCTTCGTAATACTCGTTCATGAACTCAGTTAGTTGTTGCGGCGTGAGTTTTTCAGACAGTGTGGTGTACTGCTGCGCATCGGTCGACAAACAAACACCGTGCATGGTTTGCCCACCCAAGCCATGAGTTGCTATATCCCTGGCTAAGCGATTAACTTCATCTTCGGGTAGGTAATAACCAAAAGCACGCTGTATATTTTTACGTTCTTTATTAATTTCCTGATAATTCCATATCATTCCTATAAGAATCACTAAAGGAATTAATACGAATAAAGGTATAAATAATGGAAGCCAAAATCCATTTAACGCAAACAAATGCGCCGCAATAAAGAAGTACACAACACCAATAACAACCACGCTAACCGGTAACCATGCCCCACGAGTACTGTTATACGCAAATACCAAACACGCCGATATAAGTAGTAACACTAGTATTTGATTAAATAACGACAAAGGCTGAACTGAAAAACCATCAATTAAATTAGCGGCTGCGGTTGCGGTTATCTCAACACCGCTGATATCCAGCCCTTCTTCATTTGAATAGACGCTATAAAATCCGTCTTGCTGTTCCCATTGCCTGTGTTCTGAAAAACCGACAAACACTAATTTATCTTTCAGGCTTTCTAAAACAGAATCCGATTCCAATACTTTATAATAAGGCAAGGTTTCCACTGTTCGTGCAGGGCCGTAATAGTTTAGGTATTGCGAAGCGGCGCCACTATAAATATTAAATAGTTGCAATAATATTTGTTTGGCATTGTTATCTATTTTGAGACTATTAATTTTCATTAATAAAATCTGCTGTAGATTATCGTCAGTAACTAATAACTCTCTCAATTGCTTCATAACAGAAACCATCTGCTTTTTATTGCTTGTTATCACTCCCTGAATATTAATAACAGCCGATGATTTAGGTGAGACCTCAAGTAATAATGAGATAAATTGCGACAACGATTCAATCTGATATAACTGGTATGCCACCAATGGCAATGTTGGCGCATCACCGGCTTCGGGTACAAATTTCCAAAACTGGCTAACCTTAACCGGTACTTTAGGCAAAGGATTAGGCGCTAACGCTATAGCTTGATCTGCAAAAATTGACTGCGGTGGTATTAATTCATCCAGCATCAGGGATGACTGACGGCCTTGTTTATCGACTGAATTGAGCATTTGCTTTTGCAAAAAAGAAAATAAGACCACATTATCAACTTGCTTGATAGCGGCTGCCAATGCTTCGTCTTGCGAGCCTTCACGTTTTGATTTGAAAAATATATCAAATGCGGCAACACGTACGCCAGCCTGATTCAGTCTGTTCAATAATTTTGCATGCAATGTGCGCGGCCATTTTCTTGCCAGATTAGGCAATTTAAAATGACGTGAGGACGATTGATCAATACTGATAACAACAACGGATGAAGGCGCCTGTAACTCACCACGACTATGAAACAACCACGACAGACCCAGATCTTCTTCCCATTTCTGCATAAAAGGCATGAGTAACATCACCACAGCAAGAACAGCCGTGATAATAAACAACAAAAATACCTTGTTAAGCCTTGTATATCGCAAATGGTGTTCCGTATACTGTGATTAAAGATAAACCCAGATCCCCTCTGGATTCTAACGCTAATAACTAACTTGATAAATCGATAATTACAATGGAAGAGATATTAAAAGCTATCCCCCTGTTTGCTAACTTGCAAGATGAAGCAATCAACAGCATTGCTTCTCATGTCATCACCAAAAGCTTTCCAAAAAACTCCATCATTATTAATGATGGTGATGAAACCAGCTCAATGTATATCATTAAGTCTGGCAAAGTGAAGGCGTTCCTTAGTAACGAAGATGGTAAAGAAGTTATTCTTAGTATCATGAATACCGGTGATTACTTTGGTGAATTATCGTTACTCGATTCCGCTCCACGTTCTGCATCGATCATGACGATGGAGCCTTGTAAGTTTTTTATTATCAACAAAGAGAACTTTGAACAGTCTCTCGAAGCCCATCCTGACATTGCACGTAACCTCGTCACCGAGCTATCTCGCATGGTGCGCAAGTTAACCGAAAATGTTCGCGGACTGGCATTAATGGATGTTTATGGGCGAGTTGCTCATACACTATTAGACATGGCTGAAGATATCGACAATGTGAAAGTGATTAACCAAAAACTCACGCATCAGGATATTGCCCGAATGGTTGGGTCATCACGTGAGATGGTCAGCCGGATTATGAAAGACTTACAAATGGGTGGGTATATTACGTCTGAGAGTAAACGTATTGTTATTAATGAGAAACTGCCGCCGGGGTGGTAGTCGCGGTTTAGCAACAGTTGCTAGGGACTAGGGACGAGTAACTAAGAAAATCAAAACAAAAAACTGCTAAATTCCGGCATTCGGCGGAATGACGATAAAATATAACCTTGCCTGACTAGCATCAGCTCGCACCCAAATCGAATATTTTGTTACTCATGGATAGTAAGTAAATACAATTAACTGCCTCATTCGTACTTTTTCTATCAAATTACCCTAAAGACCTAAAATATTAGGCCGAAACATTAGGTTAACAAAGAAATAAATTTTATTTACGAGGCCAATAATGACCCAAATACTAAATCATATTCTCATGATTGAGGATGAGCCTGATATTCAAACTGTTGCCAGATTATCGCTGGAATCAGTTGGTGGATTTAAAGTCGATATTTGCAGCTCTGGTCAGGAGGCACTCGATAATGTGTTACAAATTAAGCCCGATCTTATCTTGCTCGATGTCATGATGCCTGGCATGGATGGACCGACAACACTACAGGAATTGAAAAAAATCCCTGAGTTATCAGATACTCCCGTTATTTTTATGACTGCCAAGGTTCAGCCCCAAGAGGTACAGCAGTACAAAGAATTGGGTGCTATTGATGTTATTCCAAAACCATTCGACCCGATGGCCTTATCTGATAATGTTCGCACTATCTGGGAAAACAACCAGTAACCATCAAAATACGCCGCCCCTACAATTAATATAGGCTTTTAAATTTATTGCGATATTAGCGAACTTTAGCTTATTTTCGGGGAAGTTAGCGACAAAATCCTGCTATTTGTAGCTGCCTTGTATTAACTGGTCGCCAGTGACTACTAGAAAGCAATACGTTATTAATCACTCAGTCAGCAATTCGCAAATCATCCCATGTGATATCCAGGACTGTAAAATACCAACTGCCTGTTGTGGCGTTTGCTCTTCGTCGTAATACTCAAGAAATGATTCACATAGATCGCTAAAACTAGATCCAGCCATCATCATTTTTATTGCTGATGCTTGCACGTCGGTTATGACGATATAGCGACTCACAAGATCATTTCTCCAGATCACCCAGTGAGTCGTATTTTTCTCAACTGCAGGTGGAACGGCATCTTCTGATAACGCCTTCCATATTTGAAAACTATTCGTTGTCATTGATAGCTCTTGAACAGAATCATGAAACTTTATTCTTAGCGTAGGCCAATCATCCAGGGGTACCTGAGAAAGCATGGCCAAAGTAACCAATTCACCATCCGCCGCATCAAAACTATCACAAAACGTTTTTTCAATGACAGCAAGCTCAGACAATTCTACCGCCTGCGACCAGGGTTGATCTACTTTTAATATATTCGGTAATTTTTGACTAAAATACCTTAGACTTTCTTTATTTGATGGATACCTACTTATATAGCTTTCCATCAATTGATCAAACATTTCATCGCCCAGATAGGCATGTAACTGCTCATAATCAGTCATCATTGCTTCTTTCAAGCGTAACTTATAGGCATCTGCGTATAGCCCCAGACGCTGATCAGCTGATACATCATCAGAAATGATCGTGTTTGCAATAGCAGAAGGTTTTTCTAATAGATAATTAAGAAATTCATGTTGTATCGATTGAAGATTAGACATCACGCAGCACCCGTTATTTTGACGTCACCCAACTCCAACTCTTTCGGCATTAATACCGTTTTTGCAATGTTCTCGGCAATTCTCAACTCTGATTCTAATTCCTGAAATGCAGGTATGTTATCGTCCCGCTCTATCATTGTGCTAACCGCTCCAAATCGTTTTAATGCAGTTGCGTACAAATCCCACACAGGATCACATACATTATGATCATGTGTATCAATAATCATTGAGCCATTGTAACTGTGTCCTGCGAGATGGAACTGCATGACTCGATCTCGGGCAATACCATTTATATAATCAAGTGGATCAAAATGATGATTATGCGCGCTGACAAAGATGTTATTAATATCCAGTAATATATGACAGTCCGAACGTACTGCTATTTCATTAAGAAACTCCCACTCATTCATTTCAGAATTTTTATAGGTAACGTAACTCGATAAATTCTCCAATAAGATCTGTCGCCCAAGAAAATCCTGAGCTTGCGTAATACGCTCAACAACATGTTCGATTGTTTCTTCGTTATAAGGCAGCGGAAGCAAATCATGGCTATTAGTATGATCTACGCTAGTCCAGCATAGGTGATCTGATATCCAGTTGGGTTCTACTCGTTCAGCCAGCTGCTTCAATCTACTCAAATAAGGTTTGTTTATTACATCAGTGCTGCCAATAGACAGCGATACTCCATGCATTACCATTGGATATTCAGCACGTATCTTATCCAGATAATCCAGTGGCTTCCCACCAGGCACCATATAATTTTCAGAAATTATTTCAAACCAGTCAATATCTGGTTTATTTTCTAAAACATACTGATAATGCTCAGTTCTTAACCCTAAACCAAAACCAAGAAATGGACGTGTCATAACTTATTATCCAAAATGCTATTTTATATAAAGCAAACCCTCTCATCACCAGTTAAGGAAATAAGAGGGTTTGTTATATCAAATTAATCATCTACTCAGGAGCGTCTGAGCCAGGCGATTCTATTTACCTACTTTACCACCAACATGGTCACAAGCTTTGTCTGACATGCTTACAAAACCATGTCCTTTACATTTAGCGTGACCTTTACAAGCATTTGATGCAGTTTTACAGTCATTATGGCCTTTACACTTATTTACACCGTAACAATGTACATTTGCTGATGAAGCATCATCAGACATTGCTAAACTGACAGGACTCATACTAAGCATACCTGCTGCAGTTAATGCCAAAGCGGCACCTGTTATTTTTGATTTACTCATCCGACTTTCCTTTATGGTTATTTAATTAAATATATAATTCAGTTCAATAAGCTGAATATCATAATATCCTATGATGAACTGCTCATAGGCTACCTCAATAAACAGGTCAACGTTATAATCTAATAAATATGTATTGGAATAGTCACGTAAATATCACTTTTTAGTCACGACATACACTGAAAAATGATTATTCAGTTTATTCTACATAGTAAACATGTGCTTAAAGAAACACTCACAATTAGCACGAAAGGAAATAGTTAGACAACCATAAGAAACAAACAATAAAAGGAAACGACTGAATTCCAGGTAGCGCCCTTTAACTATAAAGACTACAAACGACCAGAACAGGATAGAAAAATGATCATAGCTAGTCAGGTTGAAGTGGTTATGGCATAGAAAACCACTTCCATATTTTTATAATTAACTCGATGCAGATAAACGATCTCGTAAAAAATTATGGTTCACATATTCGGCAACTGCCAACATAGTTGCACCGGCTGTATCGAACTGTTTCACAGTAAGAGTACCTGAAATAGCTTTATCGCTATTCACTATAATATCCGGTTTCTTTGCCCAGTCATTGTAATCCCGTTGAGAACCTGAACTACCTACAGAAATGCATTCAGGATAAGCTGCTGGATACAAACAACCGTACTGATCATCTGCACAATTACCAACGGATGCAAAAATACGACAATGAGTATTTTCAAGAATTTCTAGTGCAGCTTTGATGCTTGAATTTGCCTCTTCTATACCAGTAGGTATCACAACAATATCCGGATACAGTTCAGCCGCCCAATTTAAACCGTGCGAAAAGGCCATTACAGAACCTTCTCCTGCATTATTTATGACCTTGCCTATACTGATTTTAACATCACAATTAAGATGGCCGGACAATACATCAAGCATCTCATCGCCATGTGACCTGGCAAAACTTATTGTTGATTCATTATAAAAGGACTTTTCATGCTCTTTGATCAAGTTACCTGTCTGACCTTGTTCTAACATAACGCTAGTATCAAGTAGTACTATGTGTGGTAATTTAAGCTTCTCCAATTTTTTATCCATAACATCATCCATCCGTTACCTGCAATACGATATTAAAATAACCACTACCGTAAATATTTATGCGGCAATGTTATTCCCAGGCTCCTTACAAACGACTAACCTGATGAAACGATTTTGATAAATATCTTCTATTTCCTCCTATATAACCACATAAACAGAAGTGACTTGACTATTTTAATAATTTGGGCTATTTTTCCCAAATATACGTGACAATGATCACAGTATTTCATGAGCAAATAGTGAAGAATCCTATATATTAGCTTAATTCCATTTTCGAGCGCACTGACTTGAAAGACAGGTAGCACATTCAACTGACGAATACGATGACAGAAGCAAATGAAAATTTTACGGGCTCCAGTGTTCCTCAAAGAACCAAGCTAACCGCTGTATCTGAAAAAAGCTCTATCAAAACTGTTCTGTTTTTTGGTTTGATGTTCGCATCTATCATCTACGGTTGGTTCAACCATGAAACTCTATATCTAACATCAGATTATGGTACTGGATATTACCTTGGTATTATCGGCGGTATTTTGATGTTGTTATTGCTGCTATACCCTTTAAGAAAGAAATACCGACTACTGCAACGCATAGGACCAATGAAAACCTGGTTTCAACTACATATGATTCTAGGCATTATCGGCCCTACGTTAGTTTTATATCATGCCAACTTCAGTCTTGGATCAATAAATAGTAATGTCGCTTTATTTTCTATGTTGACTGTTGCAGGTAGCGGACTAATCGGTCGTTTTATATACACCCATATTCATGCAGGACTTTATGGTCATAAAGTAACTATTAGTGAACTTGGAAAATATCTTGAGGCTGATAAAGAGCTCATCATCAAACAGCTGTCCTCATATCCTGACATTATTAAGGAACTTGATAAATTGAAAGATCGCGCTGTGAAAAGAAGAAACTTTTTCATGCAAATTATCTGGTTACCGATCATGACGTTTCAAATGTTTTTAAAAAGAAGAAAAATTAAACAGTTACTAAAAAAAGATATAAAAAAACAAACAATAAAAACAACCGACATCGATTTTATTAAGCAAAACCTGCAATCAATATCGTATTACATCAATACAACCAGAAAACTTGCGCAACTTAATACTTACGAACGTCTATTTTCCTTATGGCACATTTTACATATGCCTCTTTTTATTATGCTTATTATCACTGGCATAATTCATGTTGTTGCTGTGCATATGTACTGACGCTTCAATGAAAATATTAAACATTGCATCATTAATAATTTTTGCACTTCTTGCCAACAGTTATGTAAGTGCAAGTATTTGGGAATCACTTATGATGCCTGGAGAATTAATTGACGGCCATGCCGAATATGAAAGTGACTGTAATCAATGCCATGAAAGCTTTGATCGTAAAAAACAATCTCGACTATGTATAAACTGCCATAAAAAAATAAAATATGACATTAACAATAAAAAAGGATACCACGGGAAACCAGTTAACATTAAACGACAGGAATGCAATACCTGTCATACCGACCATAAAGGTAGAAAGGTAGATATTATCAAACTTGATAAGCAAACATTTAATCATAAAAAAACAGACTTCCCCCTGAAAGGGAAGCATACCACTGTTGCTTGTCAAGCTTGTCATTTGAATGACAAAAAATACAGAGAAGCCGCGAACGACTGTTATAGCTGCCATAAGAAAAATGATGTACATAAAAATAAGTTAGGTAAAAAATGCCAGCAATGTCACTCTGAAAATAATTGGCGAAAGACACGTTTCAATCATCAAAAAACAGACTTCCCCTTGAAAGGAAAACATGACGACATTAGTTGTGAATCTTGCCATATTAATCAAAATTACAAAAAAACACCTAGCAAATGCGTGCGTTGCCATATCACTAAAGATGTTCATGCGGGTGATTTTGGTGCGTCTTGTGAAAAATGCCATCAATCTACTAAATGGACATCGGTAACATTTGAACACAACCTTGACACTAAATTTAAATTGACGGGTGCGCATAAAAATAGCACCTGCGATAGCTGTCATGGCAAAAACCCCTATAAACATAAAACATCAAGACAGTGTATAAGCTGCCATGAACATGACGACTCGCACAGAGGCGTAATGGGGAAAAAATGCCAGGCATGCCACAAAACTATTAACTGGAAGAAACATCACTTTAATCACAATAAAGACACCCGTTATAAACTAACAGATAAACATGCTGACGCTCGCTGTCATGATTGCCACCAAAAACGTGCTCACAAACAAAACAAAATAAGAGCTTGTTACGCTTGCCATCAATCAGATGACACACATCAAGGATCTCAAGGAAAAACATGTAACACCTGTCATTTAACCAAAAGCTGGACTGGCAAGGTTGCTTTCGATCACGATCTATCTGATTACCCGTTAATCGGTTTACATGCCTCTACCTCATGTGACACATGCCATGCCGACGGTCAATTTAAAAAAACACCCACAGCCTGCATTGCTTGTCATCAGCAAGACGATTTTCACAAGAATAGTTTTGATAACAAATGTCAAACGTGCCACAACCCTAACGGCTGGAAACGATGGACATTCGATCATGATCGTCAAACTGATTTTAAACTAAAAGATGCTCATCAAGGCCTCGAATGCCATGCATGCCACTTATTAGAAAACAAGAATGAATTACCCGGCTCAACATGTAATGAATGTCATGCAAAAGATGACATTCACAATGGAGGGTTTGGCATTCAGTGTGAACAATGTCACACGCAAGATTCGTTTAATAAAATTTTAATGTTACGTTAACTGTGTTCCTTATGAAATGGAGACTGGAATGAATTATAATTGGAAAAAATTATTATTACTGCTCAGCTTACTCCTGTACGGAGCTTTAGCGTTGTCGGCCACACCTGAAAAAACGACATTTGATCATTACAGTACCGGGTTCCCTCTGTCCATCACACACTCTCAAGTAACTTGTGAAACCTGCCATACCCGAGGTATTTTTAAAGGTACACCTAATCAGTGTGATGGCTGCCATAGCGCAAGCAGTGTTATCGCCGTTACAAAAAAAGGTAGTAACCATGTCCGCAGTAATAATAAATGCGTTGATTGCCATGATGAAAACACATGGTCACAAGCGCGTATGAATCATTTTTCTGTTACCGGTAGCTGTCAAAGTTGCCACAACGGTACAACGGCAACCGCTAAAAACCAGACCCATATTCAAAGCAGCAATAATTGCATGGACTGTCATAGCACTAATGCCTGGATCCCTGCACGTTTTGATCATGCTAATGTCACAGGCTCCTGTTCTACGTGTCATAACGGCACAACCGCAACCGGTAAAACACAAACCCATGTTCAAAGCAGCAATACCTGCGATGATTGCCATAGCACCAGTGGTTGGTTACCTGCACGTTTTGATCATGCTAATGTCACAGGCTCCTGTTCTACGTGTCATAACGGCACAACCGCGACCGGTAAAACACAAACCCATATTCAAAGCAGCAATACCTGCGATGATTGCCATAGCACCAGTGGTTGGTTACCTGCACGTTTTGATCATGCT
>Ga0316204_10012162_pt1 | contig 10577 bp, 8 predicted proteins | sample 6monrhotite_MG_2_FD_205661 | JGI IMG/M metagenome (GOLD analysis project Ga0316204, IMG submission 205661) | Microbial mat bacterial communities from mineral coupon in-situ incubated in ocean water Damariscotta River, Maine, United States -... | ecosystem: Environmental > Aquatic > Marine >... | reverse complement strand
GAACGAGGAGACTTGAAATGGGGGGGAAGCGCAGGTTCCCCACAGCAAGCAACGCCGGTTGGCAGCGGCGAATCCGTCAAAGTGGCTGAAGAGCGGAACTAACGACCACGATCCATGCGGCAGCCGCGTTCACGCTGACCGACACGATCCATGCGGCAGCCCAACCCCGCCCGGTCCAATCCCCACCGGCCCCATGTCCACCGAGCCCAGGTCCGCCGGACCGAACGCTCGGGGCTACGGAACCGATGATGTCTGCGGGCTGGTGGGGGCACGGGTTGGGGCTGCCGCATGGATCGTGGAGGTCAGTGGGAGTTCGGCTACCGCATGGATCGTGAGGCTCATAGCGAGTTCGGCTGCCGCATGGATCGTGGTTGTTAGTGCGGGCTTTCGGCCACTTTGACGGATTCGCGGGTGCCAACCAGCGTTGTCTCCAGAGGGGAACCTGCGCTTCCCCTCTCAGGCAAGTCTCCTCGTTCCTCGTCGTCGCCTTGCCACCCGGTCTGGAGGACCCCTGTGCAGTGACTCTCGGGTCGTCTGGCATGCCCACTTGGGCTTGCATCCATTGCGAAACCTGGCCGGTTTTACAGAGTGGGTTCGCAGAACGGCAACAGCTGGGCTCCGTCGAAAACCGCCCACGTGTTCGCAAGGTCTTGCCTCCTGATGTCGCCTTGCGGCGAGGCATCTGACGTCGCAACACCCTCTTGCGTGTGACGCTGGGACGTCGCGTTCCTCAACGGTGCGTACTCGCAGTTGGCGCGCGCCTGACGGCGCGTGCTGGCGGAAGATGTGGGGTTAGCGAGAGGGTGGGGATGCGGTGCGGGCTGGTGGATGGCCGGGGGTCACAGGGGGCTCGATGACGGGACTGCCCAACCAACGGGTTGCGAGCACACCCACTGCTCGCGGACTGAGCCCGGCTCGGCGCCCCACGGGGCTACAGCGTCCTACCCCTTCTCCGCCGGCTTCTTCGCGGCCGCGCTGGCCGGCTTCCTGGCCGCCGGCTTCCTGGCCGCCGGCTTCCTGGCCGCCGGCTTCCTGGCCGCCGGTTTTCTGGCCGCCGGCTTCTTCGCCGCCGGCTTCTTCGCCGCCGGCTTCCTCGCCGCCGGCTTCTTCGCCGCCGGCTTCTTCCTCGGCGCGGCTCTCCTCGCCGGCTTCTGGGACGTCGCCTCCAGCGCCGCGATCACCGCTGCCTGAGCCGCGATGATCCCATCCTGCGCCACCGCGCGCCCCTCCAGCGCCGCCAGCTGCGCCTCCATCATCTCCAGGCGCTTCTCCAGCTTCTTGTTCCCATTGAGCGCGCTCGACGCCTGGCCCCGCAGCCGGTTCACCAGATCCCGAAGCTCCAGAAAGTCCGTCCTCGTCGGCACCTTTCGATCATTCAACGCCTCGAAGATGACATCTTCAAAGGTCTGCCGAAACGCGGGGAGCATGGCGTCTGAGAAGGCGCTCATGACGAAATCGCGAAGAGAACTCACGTGGAACCGCCGTGCGGAGAGGCCCGTTGGGTCTACCGTTCCGCCGCGTTACCTGTCAACCTGGAGTGATCCCTGGTGCCCTCCGCGTTCTCTCAAGGGCACCTCTCTCTTGCCGATGGGGTCGATGGGATGGTAGGTTCCCGTCGATTTAGAGGCAGGATCGGCAGTCTGCCCGGAGGCCCGTTTGGAGAAATGCCCTTTCTGCAAGTCTCCTGTCCCTGAAGACCTCGTGCGCTTTGGGGGCTCTTGCCCTCACTGCTTCATCGAGATCCCAGGTGAAGAGGCTCCCACAAACCCCGGGATCGAGCAGCAGCAGGCTGAGGCAGCGGCGGAAGCCGCCGCCGTGGAGACCGCGGCCCGGAAGTCCAACATCGGCATGGTCATCGGCATGCTCGCCCTGCTCGGTCTGGGCGGCGGCGGGCTCGTCTGGATGAACACCGGCAACAGCGACCTGGCGATGGAGGACAGCGACGAGGGTGAGTTCTTCATCATCCCGGCCTCCGAAGTGCCCGAGGGCGAGCTCCCGCCGGCAGAGGACGCCGCCGCGGGCTCGGCCCCCGTCGCGGACGTCGACCCCGCGAACAGCGGCTACACCCCGCCCACCGGCTACACCCCGCCCACACAGCAGCAGCCGACCCGCAGCGCTGATGATCCGATCCAGCCGGAGCCGGTTCAGTCTCAGCTCGCGCCGTCCGCGGGTGTGAACGACGACCTCCAGGTCATGCCCAGCTTCGGCGTGACCGCGCTCTCCGACCCGGAGATGATCCGCTCCATGATCCAGAGCGTGATCGGCCGCTACAAGGGCCAGATGAAGCACTGCTACGAGAAGCGGCTGAAGTCCGACGAGGGCCTGCGCGGCACCTGGTACCTCACCTTCACCATCCAGCCCTCGGGCGCGGTGTACGGGGTGAGCGCGCTGGGCAAGACCAAGCAGGACGCCGAGCTGCAGGACTGCATGGTCCGCAAGGCCTCGGACTGGCACTTCAAGCCGGTGAATGAGTCTCAGCTCATCCAGAACTACCCGTTCAGGTTCGGCTCTTAGGGCGACACGCTGACGCCGTAGATGGCGTCCAGCGAGATGACGGCGATGTTGCAGAAGGCGTGAAAGAAGGCGCCGGCCAGCACCGCCCCGGAGCGCTCACGCATCAGGCCGAAGAGCAGGCCCGGCACGAAGATTGAGAAGTGCCACCAGCGGAAGGCCACCAGCGAGTGGCCGAAGGCGAAGATGATCGCCGTGATCCAGAGGGCGTGGCCGAAGGGGATCCCGAAGAGCAGGAACTTCCGGGGGAAGACCTCGTTCAGGCGGGTCTGCATGTAGCCCCGGTAGAAGAACTCCTCGGGGATGGCCACGAAGAAGAGCTGGTAGGCGCACAGCTCCAGCCAGTAGGGCACCTGGAGCACCCCCAGCCCCAGCACCGGGTAGGACTCGGCGCGGCTCAGGAAGGCGCTCAGGCGCTCGGGGGTCGGCGCGTACTCGGCGAAGATCGGGAGCTGGTAGTAGAAGTGGTAGCCGATGAGCCAGGGGACCAGGATGATCCCGAAGAGGACGAGCGCGTCCTTCAGGCCCGCCCACCAGCCGCGCAGATCGCGGAAGGCCGGGATGGAGAGGCGGTAGGCGAAGGAGTCGACGTTCCGCAGGCGGCAGAGGGCCACCGGCGCGTAGATGAAGAGGAAAGGCACGGCGGCCAGGAGCCACTCGGGCAGGCCCGTGACGGCCTGGAGAGCGACCACCCCGCGGATCAGCAGGAGGGTCACGATCGTCAGGATCGCCAGCTCTTTATAGACCGCCTTTCGAGCCGCCGGGCTGGTGTCGGTGGGGCGATCGCCAAGCGGGAGCGGGGTCGTCAAGGGTCAGCTCCTGGCGCGCGGCGGGGCTCGGGGGGCGCCCGCTAACCGACGCTCTTCCCGATCGGCAGCGACAGCCCGCCGGTCTTATACCCCGCCAGATCCAAGGTGACCCAGCGGAAGCCCTCGGCCTTGCACGCCTCCAGCACCGCCTCCCGCACGCCCTCCGCCACCAGCCCGGCCAGCTCGGCGGGATCCAGCTCGATCCTCGCCATCGGCTGGTCCTCGACGGTGTGGTAGCGCACGCGGAACTGGCGGAAGCCGAAGAACCGCAGCACGCTCTCGACGCGCCCGACCTTCTCGACGCGATCCCGGGTGACCCGCGTACCCACCGGGAAGCGGGAGCCCAGGCAGGCAAAGCTCGGCTTGTCCCAGACCGCCATGCCCAGCGAGCGCGCCGCCTCGCGGACCGCCGCCTTGTCAAAGCCCGCCTCGACCAGCGGGTGACGCACCGCGTGCTCCGCGCTCGCCTGGAGGCCCGGCCGGTGAGCGCCCAGGTCGTCGGTGATGGTGCCGTCCATCACGAACGCCATGCCCAGCGCGGCGGCCCGATCCCGGGCCAGCTCGAACAGCTCGGACTTGCAGAAGTAGCAGCGGTCCCCGGCGTTGGCCGCGTAGCCCTCGCGCTCCAGCTCCTGGGAGTCCACCAGCTCGTGCGTGATCCCGAGCTCGGCGGCGAAGCGGGTGGCCTCCTCGCACTCCTCCTTGGGGAAGGTCGGGCTGTCCGCGGTCAGCGCCACCGCGCGATCGCCCAGCTCTTCGTAGGCGACGCGAGCGACCAGGGCGGAGTCCACGCCGCCGGAGAACGCCACCAGGGCGCTCCCCGCGTCGCGCATCAGCGCCCGGAGGACTTCGAGCTGTTCCATGGCCATCGGCTACTCCACTTCGGCAGCGGGTGAGCCGTCGAAGCTAACCGCTCCGGGGGCGCCGCGTCATCAGCTGAACAGCGTCCGGGTGAGATCGATCCCAAGATCCTCGGGCTTCACTACACGAACCGCCGAGCGTGTGAAGCCGCCGGCTGGGTTGCGCTCTCGGAGATCGTAGATGATTGAGCCCCGCACCGGATCGCCGCGCACATCCACCACCAGCCGGACCACCGGACGGAGCTGCTCGCTGGGGTCCGGGTGGTTCAGATACACCACGCCGATCTCGCCGGTGTCCAGCGCGAGCGTCGCGCCCAGGGGGTAGCGCCCCAGCATGTTCACCAGCCCCGACACCAGCGCCGGATCCAGCTGCTTGCCGGCCATCTCCACGAGGGTCGCCAGCGCCTCGTCGGGCAGCACCGCCATGCGCCACGCCGTCGTGGTGGTGAGCGCGTCGTAGACCTCGCAGACCGCGAGGATGCGGGCGAAGAGGTGCAGGTTGCCCCAGCGCAGGACGTCCGGGTAGCCGCCGTGATCGAAGCCCAGGTGGTGCTCGAAGGCGGACATCAGCCGCCGGCGCAGGGAGATGTCCAGCCGGCCGCTGCCCAGCACATAGCGGGCGGAGTTCAGGGGGTGCCGCTCCATCTGCGCGCGCTCGTCGGCGGTCAGCGCCCCGTCCTTCTCCCGGATCTCCATGGGCACGGACATCATGCCCATGTCAGCGATGAGCCCGCAGAGCCCGAGATCCAGCAGCGCGCTGCGGTTCAGGCCGATGCGGTGGCCCAGCGCCACGGCGAGGATGGTGCGGTTCACCGGATGCTGCACCCCGTAGGGCACATCCTCTTCCTTCATGGCCACCAGCGCGAGGTGCTGCCGGGGGTGATCCACCGCGTGCTCGACGAGGTACTGCACCACCCGGGACAGGCCCATGCCCGCCCGGCCCTTGCCGCCCGATCGCTGAGCCGCGTCCACCGCGCGGATGGCGCGCACGTAGAGCTGCAGCGAGCGGGCCGTGTCCATCTGGACCGAGCGCCCCTCCCCGCCGTGCACGTTGCCCAGCGCGCCCTTGCGCAGCTTCAGGGGCGGCGAGAAGCGCACGTTGTCGACCGCCATCTCCTTGAGCTGGGTGTTCAGGCTCGGGCTGGCGTCGGTCTCCGGAGGCACCGGCAGCGCCCCCAGCAGCACGTTCACCACCTTCTGCCAGTCCAGCTTCTCCGTCGGTCCGTTGACCTCGAAGCCGCCGACGCCCCGCTCGTGAACGAAGCCGTTGAAGTGCTTGATGGTCGCGACCATCGACCGGGAGACCTTGATCCGGAAGTCGTTGATGTGGACCGTGTCTTCCTCGCCCAGCAGCAGCACGTGCCCCAGGTCGGTGACCAGCCGCGTCGCCGACGCCGAGGCCACCTGCAGCGAGTAATCCATCGCCTGGTTGTCCATGGCGTGGATGTGCGCGGTGCGTATCAGCGTGCTCAGGCGGTAGACGAAGCGCTTGCTGTTCTCGTTGAGCGCGCGCAGATCCATGCGTTTACGGGACATGTGTCTCCTATCTCTTGCTCATCAGGCCCTGGACGAGGCCCCGCATGGAGGGGTGGGCGCGAGCGACTTCGCGCAGGGCCATCTTGGCGCTGGCGGAGCGGGTCGCGTGCAGGCCGCGGACGGCCATGGTGCGGAGCACCGCCGGCTCGCCCTTCTGCTTGATGTTGTCCAGCGCCAGATCCCGCAGCAGGGTCACTGACTTGTCGCGACCGATGATGCCGTAGGCGATGAGCCAGGCCTTGATCTCGTCCTCGCCCTTCGTCCCGAAGGTCTCCTGGCGGATGTGAGCGCCCAGATCGTCGAGGACGGCCGCGTCCCGATACACCGAGAGGTATCGGAGCGCCTCGACCCGCACATTCTGCGAGGGGTCGGCGAGGGCCCGGACCATGGAGCTCTTGATGTTGGGGGACTGGTAGCGGCGCAGGCTGCGGAGCGTCGCCTCCCGGACGCCGTCGAACTCGGAGCTCAGGCGCCGCAGGCACAGCTCGATGGAGCGGGGCGACTCCAGCCGCGAGAGGGCCAGCAGCGGGATCACCTGATCGTTGCCCTCGGTCTGCTCCAGGAGCTGCAGCACCGCCTCGGGGTCATGCTGCAGCAGCGTGACCACCACGTCGGCGAAGACCTGCCGCACCTCGGAGAGCCCCTCCAGGTAGGCGCCCATGCGGACGAGGTTGACCACCGCCTTGTAGGGGAGCGGGGCGAGCACGGTGAAGAGGGAGCCCCGGATCTTCTCCGGGGCGGCGGCGCGCTGGATGGCGCCGATGAGCCGCTCGGCGAGGCCCTGCTCCACGAGATCGGTGTAGCCCTCACGCAGCGCCTCGGCGCCAACAAACTGCGGGAACAGATCCGCGTCCATGAGCGCCAGCACGCGGTGGACCAGCCGGGCCGCGTCCTCGAACTCGCCGATCTCGGTGAGCATGACCACGTTCCGGGCCAGCAGCCCGCCCATGCCGCGGGCGTTCTCCGGGTCATCCTCGATGCGGATCACCTCGAAGATCACCTCGCCGATGTGCGTGAAGTCGGCGTCCTCCTCGCGGTTGACGTTCTCCACCTCCCGCTCCAGCAGCGCGGCGCTGGCGGTGTCGAGGTTCATCAGCTCCTCGTCGCCGCCCTCGTCGGCGACCTCCTCCTTCAGCTCGTCCCGCAGCGCTAGGAGCACCTGCACCTCGTCCTGCTTCATGCGGACCAGCTCGGTCTCCTCCTCCGCCTGGCTCTCCAGCTCGCGCAGGAAGGCCTGGATCTCGGGGACCAGCAAGGAGTCGCCGCCGCGCTTGCGGGGGTCGTTGGCGCCCTCGCGGCCGGTCCCCATGTCGTCCCGGTCGTAGGACTCTCCCAGCTCGTCTTCTTCGGAGAAGCGATCGACGACGTCGATGTGGACGTGCTGGAAGTCGGCGCGCCACGCGGCGGCCATCAGATCCTCGTCCTCCTCGCCGCGCTGGAGCCAGTCGACGGCCATCAGGTCCGCCAGCGACTTCATCTCGCGGGGCTCGCAGCCAGCCTCCACCTGGATGGCGCGCACGCCCTCGGAGTACAGCCCGTAGGCGACCTGCTCACCCACATCCTCGCTGAGCACCGTGTGCTCGTTGAAGGCGAAGTGGTCCGGCCGGATGTCGACGACCATCAGCTCGAACTCGTCCAGATAGCGGCGCAGGGCCAGGCTGAAGGCCTCCATGAAGCGGCGCGGGAGGTGGTGGTTCTCTCCGTACAGCCGGGCGGTCTTGCCGTGCTTGACGAGGTTCAGGAAGATCTCGCGCAGCGCGGTCACCGCCTGCATGGCGCGCCGGTGGGCCTCCATGTCAGTCTGAGGCTGCGCCTGGTTCAGATAGGGGTTGAAGTCGGCCAAGTCGGTTCGCTCCAGAGCGGCTCACCCATTCTATCTCCTGGCGGAGTATGCTTCGACGCTGCGGAGATCCTTCATGAGTCGTCGAAAGTCACTGAGCGAGGTGCTGGTCGAGCTGGGACACCTCTCAGCCGAGCAGCTCTCTGAGATCCGAAAGAACATCCAGCAGCGCCCTGGCAGCCGCCTCGGCGAGCGCGCCGTGGAGCTGGGCATGCTCACCGAGCGCCAGCTCTGTGAGGCCGTCGCCAAGCAGTTCAACCTGCAGATGGTCCCCGATGACCGGGTCCAGCGCCTGAAGATCTCCCCCGAGGCGCTGGGGCGCCTGCCGCCCACGCTGATCCGTCAGCGGCTGGTGATCCCCACCTTCATGGACGCCGAGCAGAGCATGCTCTCGCTGCTGGTGGCCGATCCCACGGATCTCCCGGCGCTCAAGGCGGCGCAGGAGTTCACCGGCACGAGCCGCCTGCGCCTGTTCGTGGCGACCCGCTCCGCCATCAAGGCGCTGGCCGACCAGCTCCTGCCCGAGGAGGAGCCCACCGGCTCCATCCCCACCCCGGCCCCCGACGTCACCGGGCCCATCGTGCGCTCGGAGCCGACCCCCATCGGCCGCACGCTGGTGCTGGAGCCCGACCCGGCCCGGCTGGACGCGCTGCGCGCCATCGAGAAGGCCGAGGGCGGCGAGAGCACCTTCGTCTCCGACGACTCCCATGTGTCCCGGATGCTGGAGGAGGGCGGCTTCGACCGGCTCATCTACCGCACCGAGCTGCAGGACAAGGTCGACGCCCGGCTGCGGGACTGGCGGCAGGTGCGGCCCGGCCTGGAGGCGACCGCCGTCGAGGGCTACGCGCCCTCCTCCGCCCGCCCCAGCGCCGACACCCGCGAGAGCGACTTCCTGCTGAGGCTCGTCGAGTTCACGCTGCTCGCCGGCGAGACGAAGAACATGGACGCCCGGGCGCGCTGCCGCCGGGCGGTGCACCTCGCCCGCGAGGTCGCGCGGGTCCGCGAGCTGCGCGACGAGCGCCGCGACACCCTGATCATCTGCGCGCTCTTCCTCTACCTGGACCAGCTCTCCATCGTCTCGGGCATGGTGAGCGACGAGACCACCGACATGCGGCGCGCCCGCCGCTTCGAGCTGGCGCTGGCGGTCATGGAGCCGCTGGAGCCGCCGTTCGACATCGCCGGCGCGCTGAACGGGGTCGAGCGACGCATGATCGACCGCGAGGCGCCGCGGGACAACGTGGTCGCCGAGATCCTGTTCACCCTGAAGGCGGTGATCGACAAGGGCGCGGCGGACATCGCCGACGCCGCCAGCCTGCTGGGGGCGGACGCCGCCAAGCACGACGCGGAGGTGCTCGCCGCGTTCTCCACGGTCCTGCGACGGGAGCAGCTCCTCGGGCGGCTGGCCCGGGAGTCCAGCGGCGGCGGCGGCTCGACCGTGGTGGTCGCCGAGCGCGAGGCGTCCCTGGTGACCGCCATCGAGAGCCGCCTGGCCCAGGCCGGCTACGAGGTGATCGCGGTGGCCGACGGCGCGGCGGCGCTGGAGCGGGTGAACACCCTGAAGCCGGCGGCGGTGCTCGCCAACCTGCGGCTGCCCCGTCGGGACGGGCTCTCGCTCCTCCTGGAGATCAAGCAGAACGAGGAGACCGCCAACATCCCGGTGATCATCCTGGCGGATCGGGCCGACGGCCCCACCATCTCCCGGGCGCTGGACTTCGGCGCGGAGGACGTGCTCGAGAAGCCCGTGAACCTCCAGGTGCTGATGGCCCGGCTGCGGCGCGCGGCGGGGCGGCCCAAGCGGACCCGGGCCTCCGGCATCGTGGGCCGGCTGGCGGACCTGAACCTGCTGGACCTGCTCCAGACGCTGCACCTCGGGAACAAGGCGGCGGAGGTGACGGTCACCGCGCCCTCTGGCCGGGGCAGCATCAACCTGTACGACGGGCAGCTGGTGGCGGCGACCTACGGCCGCAGCCAGGGCGAGGACGCGCTCTATGAGCTGGCCGCGCTCACGGACGGCCTGTTCGAGGTGCGGTTCGGGGCGAGCCCGCCGGTGCCCAACATCGGGATGCCGACGGATCAGCTGTTTCTGGAGGCCGCGCGGCGGCTGGATGAGACGCGCGTGGACCTGTGAGCGACGTGGGGCAGTGGCAGGCGCTGGATGCGGCGGGCACGATCCACACGGCGACCTACACGTTCACCGGCGGCCTCACCCGGACGGTGCTGATTCAGCTGGGGGAGGGTTCGTTCCTCGCCTTCAGCCCCGGCGCGGCGCTGGTGGAGTCGGCGCCTGAGGCGCTCACGCCGGAGAGCGAGCTGATCCTGCTGGCCCCGGCGGCGGCGCACACGATGGGGCTGGCGCCGTGGAAGGCGCGCTTTCCGAAGGCGGTGGTCGTGGCGGCGGAGGCGGCGCGGCCCCGCGTGCTGAAGAAGTCCGGGGTCGACGCGGTCGAGGCGCTCGCGGCGCTGGAGGCGCGGCTGCCGGCGCACATCGCGGTACATGTCCCTCCCGGCTGCAAGCTGGGGGAGGTGTGGCTGAGCGTGGCGCAGGGAGACCGGGTGATGTGGGTGGTCTGCGATGCGTTTGTGAACCCGCCGGAGCTGAGTGAGAAGTTCGTCCTCCGCACCCTGCAGACGCTCTATCGGGCGGGGCCGGGGCTGGAGGTGACCCGGCTGTTTCCGAAGATGTTCAAGGACAGCGCCCGCTTCCGGGAGTGGGCGAGCGAGCGGTTCTCCAACGGACGAAAGAACGTGCTGGTCCCCTGCCATGGCGCGATCGATGATGCGCCGGACTTCACTGAGCGCATCCTGGATTTGATTCAGCGGCGCTTCTGAAGAAGCGTTCGAGGGCACGCCAACTGCGACCCCGTACCTGTGCGGATCATGTCGCCGTCTCGCTAAGTCCGCACCTTCCTCCTCTTCCAGAGCGGCTGCTTCACAGCGACTCCAGCGGCACCAACCGCGCCGAATGGCGCGCGCCAACATCGAATGCGTATCGTTGAGGAACGCGACGTCCCAGCGCCGCAC
>Ga0316204_10012160_pt1 | contig 10578 bp, 12 predicted proteins | sample 6monrhotite_MG_2_FD_205661 | JGI IMG/M metagenome (GOLD analysis project Ga0316204, IMG submission 205661) | Microbial mat bacterial communities from mineral coupon in-situ incubated in ocean water Damariscotta River, Maine, United States -... | ecosystem: Environmental > Aquatic > Marine >... | reverse complement strand
TGGAGCGGCTTCAGATCGAAGTGGTGAAATTGCAGGCCTGGACACGGGCGAGCGGCACCCGCATTGCCTGCCTCTTTGAAGGGCGTGATGCGGCTGGCAAAGGCGGCACGATCGGGCGTTTCCGCCAGCATCTGAACCCACGTTCCGCCAATGTGATCGCCCTGTCAAAACCCACCGAAACAGAACAAGGTGAATGGTATTTTCAGCGCTATATCAAGCACTTGCCAACCAAGGGCGAAATGGTGTTCTTTGACCGGTCCTGGTACAATCGCGGCGTGGTCGAACCGGTGTTTGGCTTTTGCACCCCGGCTCAGAACGCGCATTTTTTCCGGCAGGTGAACCCCTTTGAAGCACAGCTTGTGGATGACGGGATCCATCTGTTCAAATTCTGGCTGAACGTGGGGCGCGGCGAGCAATTGCGCCGGATGTTGTCACGCGAGTCCGATCCGCTCAAGCAATGGAAGCTCAGCATGATTGACGTCAAAGGTCTGGCAAAATGGGACGACTACACAAACGCAATCGAAGACACCCTCGCCCGCAGCCACACCGACATTGCCCCCTGGACCATCGTGCGTTCTGACGACAAACGCCGTGCGCGGCTGAACGCCATCCGCACTGTGTTGCATGCCTTTGAGTATGACCGCAAAGACAGCAAAGCGATTGGTAAAATTGACAAAAGTGTATGCGGCGGTCCGGACCTCTGGGATGCCTAAACGCGGCTATCACCACGGCAATCTGCGTCAGGCCCTCATCGACGCTGCGCTCAAGTTGATTGAGCTGCGCGGGCCTATGGGATTCACCCTGTCAGAGGCCGCCAAACAGGCCGGTGTGACGCCCGCCGCAGTCTATCGCCACTTTGACGGGCGCGAGGATCTGATTGCAGAGGCCGCGCGCCAAGGCTATGAAATCTTTGCTGATTTGATGGATTTTGCCTATCAATCCGGTCAACCTTCGGCGCTCAAGGCGTTTGAGGCGACGGGCCGCGCCTATCTGGCCTTTGCCCGCAAACACCCCGGCCATTACATCGCCATGTTCGAAAGCGGCATCTCCGTGAACCGCACGCCGGAACTGGCAACCGCAGCCAATCGCGCCAACGGCGTGCTGGAAAAAGCTGCCGAAGACCTCAGCCAGCACATCCCCGCAGACAAACGCCCACCCGCCACCATGTTTTCGGCGCATATTTGGGCAATGAGCCACGGCGTAGTCGAATTGTTTGCCCGAAATTCACCGGGCCGCGCCTCGCCGTTTCCGCCAGATGATCTGTTGGAAACCGGGATCGGTATCTACCTGCGCGGCCTCGGGCTGGTAGATGGCGATAGCTAAGCCAAACTGTCCAGCGCCTCCGCTGCCATGGCAAAGCTTTTTACCCGCGCGGCATGATCATGGATCTGCCCGGTCAGAATCACTTCGTCCGGCGCATAGCGTTCAATCCACTCCGCCAGCTGCCGCTTGATCGTATCAGCAGACCCAACTGCCGACACCCGCAAGGCCTGATCCACAGCGCGGCGCATGCCCGCCCCGATCACCGCGTCAATGTCGCGGACCGGTCTGGGCAACTTACCGCGCTGCCCGGTGCGCAGTCGCGCAAAGGCCTGCTGCATGGTGCTGCGCAGATACAGACCCTCTTCATCAGTACTTGCCCCGAACACATTGATCGCCAACATGAATTTCGGCGCATCCAAATGCCCGGAAGGCTTGAAATAGCGCCGGTACATCTCGGCCGCCTGATCCAGCGCATCAGGTGCAAAGTGTGAGGCAAACGCATAAGGCAGCCCCATTTGCGCCGCCAATTGCGCCCCATAAAGCGAAGATCCAAGGATCCAGACCGGTACATGGGTGCCTTCACCGGGCAAAGCCCGCACTGGCGCATCGGGGTGCGGATCGCCCAGATAGCCAATCAGCTCCGCCACATCACCGGCAAAATCGTCACTGCCCGCCCGCCGCAACGCATGGTACACCGCCGGATCACCGCCCGGCGCCCGGCCCAGCCCCAGATCAATGCGATCTCCATAGAGCGTGGCAAGCGTGCCGAACTGCTCCGCCACCGTCAAAGGCGCATGATTGGGCAACATGATCCCGCCTGCCCCCACACGTATGCGCCGGGTCAATCCCGCCACATGCCCGATCAGAACTGCGGTCGCCGCAGATGCGATTCCGGGCATATTGTGATGCTCCGCCATCCAATAGCGGTGATACCCAAGCGCCTCTGCCCGCTGCGCCAAATCGCCAGTGTTCTTCATTGCCTGAACGGCATCTGTCCCCTCTGGCACCGGCGCCAGATCCAAAACCGAATATTTCATCACATGCTCCTGCTTTGCCTCAATCTAAGCACCACGGTGGACAGGTAAAACCGCCGCTCCCCTTTTTGGCTGAAAATACTCCGGTGGGGGTCCGGGGGAGGCTGGCCTTCCCCGGCGGATCGCGGCGCGCAGGCGCCGGGACAAATGAAAAAGGCCGCGCCCTGCGGCACGGCCTTTCCCAAAAATCGTTTCGATAAACTTAACGCTTGGAGAACTGGAAGCTCTTACGCGCTTTGGCTTTACCGTATTTCTTACGCTCAACCACACGGCTGTCGCGGGTCAGGAAGCCTGCCGCCTTGAGCGCACCGCGCAGGGAGGGATCATAAAGCTGCAAAGCTTTGGAAATCCCGTGCTTTACCGCGCCCGCCTGACCAGACAGACCGCCGCCTTTAACGGTGGCGTAGACGTCAAACTGACCTTCGGTGTTGGTGATGCCAAAAGGCTGTGCAAGGATCATCTGCAAAACGGGGCGGGCAAAATATGTGTTCTGCTCTTTGCCGTTCACCATAACCTTGCCGGAACCAGGCTTGATCCAAACGCGGGCAACCGCGTCTTTACGTTTGCCTGTGGCATAAGACCGGCCCAGCTCGTCGCGGACGGGCTCACGTGGGGTGATCTCAACTTCTGGTGCGGCTTCGATACCGGCAACCTGTGCGAGATCTTCGAGTGTGTTGATTTCGTCAGCCATGCTCATGCACTCCGCGTGTTTTTGCTGTTCATGGACTTCACGTCCAGAACTTCGGGGCTTTGCGCCTCGTGTGGATGTTCAGAACCGGCATAGACCCGCAGGTTGGTCATGATCTGACGGCTCAGACGGTTGCCAGGCAGCATGCGCTTGACCGCGAGGGTCAGGATCCGCTCAGGATGCGCGCCTTCAAGGATCTGTTCCTTGGTCCGCTCTTTGATGCCGCCGGGGTGGCCGGTGTGCCAGTAGAACTTTTCTTCGCGCTTCTTGCCGGTCATCTGGATCTTTTCGGCATTGATGATGATGACATTGTCACCACAATCCATGTGAGGCGTGTAAGAAGGCTTGTGCTTGCCGCGCAAGCGCATGGCAACGATCGAAGCAAGACGGCCCAAAACAACGCCTTCAGCGTCGATGATGATCCATTTCTTGTCGATGTCTGCCGGTGTTGCAGAGAAGGTTTTCATCGGAAATTCCCGTTTGGTGGTGATCGGCCCCGCGCAAATGCACGGCACCTGTCAGTGATGGGCGGGTTATAAACATCCCCAATGTCACGTCAAGCACCACAAGATCAATATAATTTTTCAAAATCAACAGCTTGCAAATTAGGTATTATATTACCCCATACTTACACACCAATTTGCTCCGGTGGATTGTCCAGCAGCCCGACCAGCCGCACCATTGCCGCCTCAAAAGTTTCCAGGTCAATGCCCGCGTTGATCGAAATGCGCACCGCATGTGGGCTATGAGCGTCACGGCAGGCAAATTCTTCTGCCGCCCTGATCTGCACGCCCTGTTTCTCAGCGGCCTGACAAAAGGCCGTCGCCCGCCAACCTTGCGGCAAAGACAGCCACAAAAACGGTACATCTTCGCGCCATTGCAGGTCATAACCACCCAGAACGTTCACAGCTGTTTGCACATAATGGCCCAGAACCTGCAAAACCGCGTCTGCAATCGGCGGCAAGGCGGGATGTACCAATAATTTGGCGACCAAATCCGTAATTGGCGTCGCCAGACCAAAATAGCTGTGCTCCGCCGTCCGGTGGAGTGCGTTTTCCATGCCGCGCGGCGCAACCGCGCAGCCAACCCTCAGGGCCGGTGTAATGGATTTGGAAAGCGAGCTGAGATACCAGCCGCGTTCCGGCGCCAATTGCCGGTATCCTGCCCCTTCGGCGCGGCCCATACGGTAACAATCGTCTTCCAAAATCTGCAAATCATGCGCCCGGCACACCTCTACCAACGCGCGTCTGCGCGACATCGGGGTAAAGCTGCATGTGGGGCTGTGCACTTCGGGAGATGTGCAAAACACCTGCCCTTCGGGATGGCGCGCTGCTGCTGTGGCAAGGGCTTCGGGGATCACCCCATCTTTGTCTATTGCGATTGGCACCACCTCGGCCCTCAACAATTCTGCGGTGCGCCGAAAGCCCGGATAGGCCAATTCCTCAATAAACACGACAGGGCGGCGACCCCTCAGAATAGTTTGTAAAATCAACATGATGGCACTTTGCCCGCCATGCGACAGCACAACGTCACGTGCATCTACCGGGCCAATGGGTGTGCCCTTAAGCCATTCGGCCATCGCGGCGCGGGCCGGCTCTGAGCTGTTGCGGGTCGGGTAGTGCATGACGCCCGAAGGCGGGTCCGCGGCAATCTCTGCCAGCAATTTGCGGATCAAACCCGCCTGCCCCACAGTTGGCAAATGCGGCGAATAAAGGTTCACATAGCCATTGGTTTCGGGGGTGTTGTGGCGCACGACATCGACCTCGATCGGGCCAAGCGGCGCCTCACCCTGCCGCGGCGCCGCAACAAATGTCCCGCGCCCCACTTCGGCCCGCAAGGTGCCGTCATCGGTCAGGATCGTATAGGCCCGCGCCACAGTGCCCGGTGTGATCTTAAGCTGCCATGCCAATTCCCGCACGGGCGGCAGTTTGGCGCCCTCCGGCATTGTACCCGATACAATTTGCGCGCGGATGGCATCCACCACCGCTTTGTACTTAGGTCCGGGGCCTTGCAGCACCTCGGGAGACCAAATTGTACCCATTACAATAAACCTCTGGCAGCTTTGTATCATTATTTGTATCACTCAACTTGTAGCAATTGGTTACATTGTGTCAATACAATAATTGAAGGAGATCCCCATGGCACACGCATTGACCCACACTCACGAAGTGATGAAGCACCTGAACCAGCGCGGCATGCCGATTGTCGCAATTCTGGCGGTGAAGTTTGCGGTCTGCGTGACGAATTGGGCCACTCGCTATCGCACACGACAAGCACTCAAACAGCTTGAACCGTGGCAGCTGCGCGATGTGGGACTAACACCGGACCAGGCTTTGAGCGAGGCCTCCCGCGTGTTCTGGAAGCTGTAACATCCCCGTGACAGGTTCCAGACCTCTTCACTTGGGCCGGGTTTCCCCGGCCCCTTTTTGTTTTTATCCCATAGACTTAGGCGGGATTGCATAGGTCAGCGTGGCCCGCGCCACCGGCTTGTCCATGCCTTCGGAATACATCATCACATCACTCACAGACAGCTGTTTACCCAGTTTAAGCAGTTTGGCATGGGCCACGAGCGGCACATCGGCCACAGGTTTGCGCATAAAATCAATCGAACAGTTTGTCGTCACTGCCAAGGCCTTTGGTCCGATCATCGACAGCGTAACCACATAGGCCGCCACATCCGCCAGCGCGAACATTGACGGACCCGACACCGTTCCACCGGGGCGCAGATGTTTCTTTTGGGTCAAAAGCCGCATTGTGACCTCCCCATCGCCGACATGGTCTACTGAAAAGTCATCGGCAACCTGTTCAAACACAAGCTGCATAAATTCAGTGAGTTCCTGCGCGTTCATAACAGCGGCCATACTTGTTCTCTCCTTAACGCTTGGCCTAGAGTTGGCGTGGAAAGTGGCGGAGGGCAAGATGACAATTTTGACAGTAGAGCGTCAGGGCGCGGTGGCGCATCTGACGATGAATGCGCCAGAGCGCCTAAATGCCCTATCGGACGAGATGTTGGCGGCTTTGCAAACCACTCTGGATGACTTTGCAAATGACGCAACGACACGTGTGATCACCCTGGCCGGCACCGGCAAAGCCTTTTGTGCGGGTCATGATCTGCGCCAGATGACGGCGATGCGGCAAAACCCCGATGGCGGCGCGGCGGCGTTCAAGGATTTGTTTGACCGCTGCACCGCCGTAATGACCCGCATTCAGACCCTGCCCCAGCCGGTGATCGCGCAAGTCCATGGGCTGGCCACCGCTGCAGGATGCCAATTGGTCGCCACATGCGATCTGGCGGTTGCAACAGACAGCTGCCGATTTGGCGTAAATGGGGTGAACATAGGCCTGTTCTGCTCCACACCTATGGTGGCATTGACTCGCAATATCGCCCGAAAACAGGCATTTGAGATGCTGACCACCGGCGAATTTATCAGCGCAGACCGCGCCGTTGATCTGGGCCTGATCAACAAAGCCGTGCCTGAGGCGGACCTTGCCAGTGCCACCGCCGCCCTTGCCGAACGGATCGCGGGGAAACTTGGGCCTGCGGTGCGGATCGGAAAAGAGGCCTTTTATCAACAGCTTGAGATGAGCACCGCACAAGCCTACGCTTTTGCCGGCGATGTCATGGTGCAAAATATGCTGCGCAACGACACCAAAGAAGGCATCGATGCCTTTCTCGAAAAGCGCCCGCCGGACTGGTCGCAGGATTAAGTCTGCCCTCGAATTTCGATTGTTTCCCATTTGAAACAGAGTGTTGAATTTTTAGCGCTTTCAAATGGGGCATGATTAGGGCATGTTTAGGGCAAGACGAACACGTCTATGATGATTTTGGGTCGCCGCCGGCGGAAGGTCCCTCCAGGTCAGCCTCTCACTGACCGACCATTCCCGCAGCGGCGACCCCAAAACACAGCAAATCCCAAAATCAGACGCTGAACCGGGCCGCATACCCTTGTGTGTATTGCCTCTTGCTGCGCCCTCCCCTACATCGCAGGCATGACAGAGACACTTCATATCATCGGCGGCGGCATGGCCGGATCAGAGGCCGCCTGGCAGGCAGCCAACGCAGGCATTCCCGTGGTTTTGCACGAAATGCGGCCCAAAGTGGGTACATTTGCGCATCAAACCGGGCTTTTGGGGGAAATGGTCTGTTCCAACTCCTTCCGCTCGGATGACAGCGAACAAAATGCTGTCGGGCTGCTTCATTGGGAAATGCGCGCCGCGAACGGGTTGATCATGGCGACCGCGGACAAACACAAACTGCCTGCAGGCGGTGCCTTGGCCGTGGACCGTGATCCTTTTGCGCAATCGGTGACAGATGCGCTTTTGGCGCATCCGAATGTGACCGTTGAATATGGTGAGATCACCGAGCTGCCAACAGAAGGCCAGTGGATCATTGCCACCGGCCCGTTGACCTCAGGTGCGCTTGCACAGGCGATTGCGACCGAAACGGGCGCCGAAGCATTGGCATTTTTTGATGCAATTGCGCCGATTGTCTATGCCGAGAGCATCGACATGAACAAGGCATGGATGCAGTCGCGTTATGACAAAGGGGAGACCGAGGAAGAGCGCACCGCCTACCTCAATTGCCCGATGGACAAGGAACAATACGAGGCATTCATTGACGCGCTTTTGGCCGCGGACAAGACCGAGTTCCGCGAGGGGGAAACCGCGGGCTATTTCGATGGCTGCCTGCCGATCGAGGTGATGGCCGAACGCGGGCGCGAAACCCTGCGCTTTGGGCCGATGAAACCTGTTGGCCTGACCAACCCGCATCAGCCGGATGTCAAAGCCTATGCTGTTGTGCAGCTGCGGCGCGACAACAAGTTGGGCACGCTTTACAATATTGTCGGTTTCCAGACCAAGATGAAGTATGGTGCACAAACCAATGTTTTCAAAATGATTCCTGGGTTGCAGGATGCAAGTTTTGCCCGTTTGGGCGGCATTCACCGGAATTCGTTTATTAATTCCCCGACCCTTCTGGACGATCAGATGCGCCTGCGCACGCGGCCCAATATCCGCTTTGCCGGACAGATCACAGGCGTTGAAGGTTACGTCGAAAGCGCCGCGATGGGCCTGCTGGCAGGGCGTTTGGCCAGCGCCGAAATCCTCGGAAAAACTGCAAGCGCACCGCCTGACACCACGGCCACGGGTGCCTTGATCACCCACATTACGGGCGGCGCCGAGGCCAAGACGTTTCAGCCGATGAATGTGAATTTTGGACTGTTCCCGCCGGTTGAAGGGCTGAAATCCGGGCGCCGGGGGCGCAAGGACAGATACAAGGCCTATACCGACCGCGCCAAGGTCGACTGGCAAGACTGGCTGGCCGGTTAACGTTGACCCGCTGGCACAGGCCACCTACCCTTGTGGCATGAGTGAAAGTTTTCTGGACAAGGCCTATGGCGCGCGGGATGCCGAGGAAACCCGCAAATTGTATGACAATTGGGCGGCCAGCTATGAGGCCGAATTGGGCGAGAACGGCTATGCCACGCCAGGCCGATGCGCGGCGGCTTTGGCTAAATATATCCCCGACACGTCTCGTCCAATTCTGGACTTTGGCTGTGGCACCGGCCTGTCCGGGCTGGCCCTGCGTCTGGCCGGGTTCGAGACCATCGATGGCGTTGATGTGTCCGCCGATATGTTGGCACAGGCAAAAGCCAAAACAGTCTACCGGAGCCTGAACCAGATCGAGCCCGGCGGCGATTTGGGCCATAAACCGGGTGATTACGCCGCCGTTGCGGCGATCGGAGTGATTGGCGCTGGCGCGGCGCCAATCTCGGTGTTTGACAGCCTGATGCATGGATTGGCAAAGGGGGGCATGTTCGTGTTTTCCTTTAATGACCATGCGCTGGAGGAGCCCCAATATGAGGCCCGCGTGATGGAGTGGACGGATTGCGGCGCAGCGCGGCTTTTGTTTGCCGAACACGGCGATCATATTCCTGGCATCGGCCTGAAGGCCAAGGTCTATGTACTTGAAAAGAATTGATGTTCCGCACCAGATTTGCCCCATCACCGACCGGACCGCTTCATCTGGGACATGCCTATTCTGCGCTTCTTGCGCATGACATGGCGGTGCAGCAGCAAGGCGAGTTCCTGTTAAGGATCGAAGATATCGATCAATCTCGTGCCCGCCCAGAATGGGAGGATCAGATCTATGATGATCTGGCTTGGCTGGGTCTAACTTGGCCAGACCCCATTATGAGGCAATCGGAGCGTTTGCAGATTTACAAAGACACTTTGCAAACTCTTTGGGATCGCAAACTGATCTATGCCTGCAGATGCAGCCGCAAAGACATTGCCGCCGCCGCCAGCGCCCCGCAGGAAGGCGCTGATCCTTTGATTGGGCCAGATGGTGTGGTCTATCCCGGCACGTGCCGCCCAAATGCGATCAAGAACCGCCTAGACGCCCCGCCAACGGACGCAGCGCTGCGCCTTGATATGGCTCGTGCAGTGGCAAGCCATGAGACATTTTCCTTTCAGGAGACCGGCCAAGGGCCGCAAGGTGAACATGGGCGGATTACCTTCACCCCCGATCAGATGGTTCACGAGATCGGCGATATCGTCTTGGCGCGGCGCGACATGGGTACTTCTTATCACCTTTCGGTCGTCCTTGATGATGCAGCACAAAAGATCACCGATGTTGTGCGCGGTCAGGATCTGTTCGAGGCCACCAAGATCCATATCGTGCTGCAAACGCTGCTGAACTTACCGCACCCGACCTATCATCATCACGATCTGATCCGCGACGAGCACGGCAAGCGATTGGCCAAACGGGATGACGCGCGGGCGATTTCGCTTTATCGCGCCGAAGGGCGCTCACCGAAGGAAATTCGCAATATGGTAATGCCTTAGAGGGCGACCTTCATGTAGGTAACTCAATCCTGCATAGGCTTTGACAGCTCAATCTGCGCCCCATCCCGCACAGCGGTATAAAAGCAGCTCCGCCGTCCGGTGTGACAGGCCGGGCCAGTCTGACGCACCAGAACCAAAATACAGTCGCGATCACAATCATAGCGCAGATCGACCAGCTCCTGATGATGACCACTGGTCGCGCCCTTGACCCAGTATTCCTGCCGCGAACGGCTCCAATAAGTGACGTTACCACTGTCCAGAGTCCGCTGAATGCTCTGGGCGTTCATCCATGCCAGCATCAAAACCTCAAGGCTGTCTGCATCTTGCGCGATAACCGGCAGCAACCCTGCGTCGTTGAATTTCAAAGTCGTGGGATCAAAGGTCATTTGCGGCCTCTTCAAAAGTTTTGCATCTTTGTCTCAAGAGCTTATGTAGGCAATAAGCGACAAAGGAAACAGCCATGTCCGGCGAGACCGATCTGATCAAATTGTACTCTGCACGCATTCTGGCGCTCGCGGCCGAGATCCCGCATCTGGGCCGGTTGGAAGCGCCGGATGCCACGGTCAAACGCCGCTCCCCTTTGTGCGGATCGACCGTGACAGTGGATGTTGCGGTCAAGGACGGGGTGCTTGCGGCATTGGGCCAAGATGTAAAGGCCTGTGCATTGGGTCAGGCGGCGGCGGCTGTGACGGGGGCAGCAGCGCCCAGCGCAACGCTTGACGTTATCGAAAAGGGCCGTGATCAGCT
>Ga0316204_10012159_pt1 | contig 10579 bp, 9 predicted proteins | sample 6monrhotite_MG_2_FD_205661 | JGI IMG/M metagenome (GOLD analysis project Ga0316204, IMG submission 205661) | Microbial mat bacterial communities from mineral coupon in-situ incubated in ocean water Damariscotta River, Maine, United States -... | ecosystem: Environmental > Aquatic > Marine >... | reverse complement strand
GCCATGGATGCAAGAAGGAAAACTTGTAGATAAAGACAAGAATTAAGCTCGGTTTTCGCTGGCTAATACGGGTTTCGGAGCAAGAATATGGGCGGCCCTACATGTGGCCGCCTTTTTTATGCTGTCACTGAAAATTAAATTCGCGCTGGAAATGGATATGGATATGTCCGTTCCGACCGACCCAGACACCTTCTGTTCAAGTAGTTTAGCAAACACGATACGTTTGCGTTTCATTGGAGCGCTTTGCCGATAGCGCTTTTTGGGCCAACACAGGCGAGTTTCCAATTTGCGCGCCGGGCTATGTCGCATAGTGCTTTAGAAGAGCGCTAATGAGAATAAAACTTGACCAAATAGTCAATAACGCTAACTTATGATCTAAGTAACTGTAAAATATATAGATTAATTTAAGGGGCGTTGTTGGTACCTGTTTAGTTTTGTTTGAATCTTGGAAAGTTATGGGAGAATTTCTTTGAAAACACATCTTGTTTTGGATCAAAAATCGAAAAAACGAGCCTTGCTTATGACGTCGGCGCTTACCGCCGCAGTGGGGCTGTCATTGATTTCAACTGGTTTAGCTGCGCAAGACGCCGCCGCTGATGACGGACGAGACTTTATTTTTGAAGAAATTACCGTAACGGCGCAGAAACGCGCTGAATCAATCCAAAATGTTGGTATTGCCGTAACGGCTTTCTCGGGGCGCCAGATGGCAGCACTGGGTATAGAAGCCAGCACAGATATTATTGCTTTTTCACCTGGTGTTACATTGGCTGGTGATATTGGTGGCCAGCGCGCATTGTTTGCTATTCGCGGCGTGGTTCAAAATGATTTTGCCGACCACGCAGAAGCACCTGTCGCTGTTTATGTTGATGAAGGGTATCTGGCTAGTACGCAGGCACAGACTTTTGGCCTGTTTGATGTGGACCGCGTAGAAATTCTAAAAGGGCCGCAAGGTACGCTTTTTGGCCGGAACGCTACTGGCGGATTGGTTCATACCATCACCAAAAGGCCGACCCGTGAAACCGAAGGCTATTTGGACCTTACTTATGGGCGGTATAACCAGACCCGGGTCGAAGGGGCTGTTGGTGGCGCCCTTGGCGATATTGTCTCTGCCCGTGTTTCGGTGATGTATAACAAGCATGACGAAATTATAGAAAATATATACAGCGGCACAGATGCGCTGGGCAACACTGGCACACCAGGCGGCGGCCAGGACGGCTATAATGACGACACATTTGCACTGCGCGGCCAATTACAGTTTGATTTCAACGATTCAACAGAACTGTGGTTAAGCGCGAACTATGCAGATACCACAAAAAGTGAAGGTCCGTACCAGGGCGTAGGCACTGTACCGGTTTTCGATTCTGAAGGTCGACACATTGATACACTATATTCGCGCGACGTGGCATCCGGTTGTGAAGCCCTGTCTGCTGCTACTGGCGAATGTATCAACTTGTTCGCTGACGGTGACACAGACGGCATTCGCCCTGTAGTGGGCGGTGATTTGTTTGGATATATTGATCCCGACGGTAGCGGTAATCTTACGTCAAAAGACTTTGCTTTCACGGACGAAAATGAAATTAAGTCCAAGGGTTTTGCCGCGAAACTTACCAAAGAATTTTCATGGGGTACCTTCACGGCGCTGTCAGACTATAAAAACTTTGACCGCTCCATCACCCTTGATTCCGATCAGTCACCCACGCCGCTGGCATTGTTTCAGTCGGAAGGCGAGATTGACCAGTTTAGCCAAGAGTTCAGGTTAAATGGGACAAGTGACAATATGAAATGGGTTGCAGGCTTTTTCTACCTGCATGTTGATACGGACGTGACACAAGGATTGTCCTATCCTGAAAATTCGCCTTTCCTTGTTGGTTTTCCGCAGATCATCTTCGGTCTAGACGGCGTTGTGTTTGATCCTTTCGAGGACAATACAACAGGCAAGCTGACAACAAATTCATATTCCATGTTTGGGCAGGTTGATTATGACCTGAACGACCAGTGGACATTGGTGGCAGGCTTCCGGGGTATTGTGGAAGAAAAAGACTATACGCAGACGATTGGCGAGTTTGCGAATACAAATGACAGGCTAGTTGAAACAGCCACATCTACAGGGTTTGTTCCCCGGGCTGATTTTGCAGATACCACAAGCGATTTCCTGTGGTCAGGCAAGCTGCAACTTGAATATACGCCGAACGACGACACGCTGATTTATTTTGGCGTGAACCGCGGCGTAAAAGCAGGCAGTTTCAATGCCAAGTTGTTTGATGGCGTGACTTTGTCTGATGACCAAATTCCCTATAAAGAGGAAGTTTTGGTCGCCTATGAAGCTGGCTTCAAGAAAACTTTTGCTGATGGCATCACTCGCTTGAACGGTTCGGTTTATTTTTATGATTATAATGATTACCAGGCCTTCACATGGCAAAATAACTCTGGCGCCGTAACGAATAACGATGCCGAATATAAAGGCTTTGAACTGGAATTAACCACTTCTCCTATGGAGAATTTCGACCTTTTGATGGGTGTTTCTTACACCGATGCAGAAGTGCAGGCTGTAACCATTGCACCAGGCCTTACTGCGGATGTAACGCCGCCGTTCACGTCGAAATGGCAATTCTCCAGTATCGCCCGTTATGGTTGGGACGCATTTGACGGCAGAATGGCTGCTAACGCTAGCGTGACCTATCAGTCCAGCTTCTTCCATAATTTGCGCAACTTCACTGCCCATGAGTTTGACGGCTATGCAAAAGCAGACGTTGGCCTGACCTATGAAGCAGATGAAGGCAACTGGGAAGCGGCATTCTTTGTTCACAATGTGTTTGATTCGCGCCACCAGTTGATTGGTTTTGATGTTTCTTCCTTTGGTGGATATACGCAAGAATCGTTTGCTCGGCCACGCTGGTGGGGATTAAGCCTTAAATACAAGATTTAATACCGAGTGATCACAAAAGTAAGTTGAGACCCTGTTCCAAAATAGTGATGCTATACCCTTAAATAGGGTGGCAGCGCTAACGGGGCGGGGTCTCGTCATTTAATCCCATAATTGGTTGGCCGGAGACAACATGTGAAATCAGAGTATATGCTTATTGCATCGGTTGCGGCAGGCGGGCTTTTGACATTGCAGGGTGTGATAAATTCCCATTTGGGAAAACTGTTACAGCATCCTCTTCATGCAAGCTTCATTTCCTTCTTGGTGGGTGTTGTCACTATTACGCTGGCGTTGCTTGCGTTCCGTGCGAGCTTCCCAAAAGTGGCAGATATGACAAGTGTACCTTGGTATCTATATGTTGGCGGAGCGCTTGGTGTAGTTTACGTAACTGCCGTATTGCTCTTTGTGCCGAAACTAGGCGCAGCCAATGTGATTATGGCGGTATTTATGGGGCAGATGGCGGCGTCGCTGGCCATTGACCATTATGCCTTGCTTGGTGTGCCACAAATTAGGCTGGACATAACCCGTGTGGCGGGCTGCGCCATGATGATGGGCGGCTTGTATCTTGTGCAGCTTCGAAGCTGACATAGTGGATTTACAAACCTAATCATGTAGGTGTAACAATCTGCCATGATTGAAATTTTGCCAATATATACAGACCGCCTTGTTATCAGGCAATTCCGATCTGATGATGCTAGCGCGTTCCACAGTTGGCGGTCAGATGCTGATGTGGCGCGGTATACATTGTGGGATTTTCCGTATCCTATGGACGAAGCCAAATCATTCTGTAAGGAGCAGGCGTCGCTGGCGGCGCTGCCCATTGGGAATTGGTGTCAGGTGTTTATTGAGGAACGGGAAACCGGTGCGCCAGTGGGGGACATTGGTTTGGGGCTTGATACAGGTAGCGACGGCACATTGGAAATTGGCTACAGTATTCACCGTAACCATTGGGGCAAAGGCTATGCAACAGAAGCTGTTGGCGCGGTGATACCAGTGATTGTGTATGCCATCGGCGCAAGTGTTATTAAAGCCGAAATCGACGCCCGCAATCCGGCGTCTGGCAAGGTGCTTTCAAAGCTAGGGTTTGAAGCCGGACCACTGCACAAAAAGCGTACATTTGTGAAGGGGGAGTGGTGTGACGAAATTGTTTTTCTACTGCAGGCGAGCCATTTGCAACAAAAAGCCAAAATCTAGTCGGCGTCAGGATTTTGTTTAAGCTTTTCCAGCGTTTGTTGGTGAATTTCAGCCGTTTCGCCGTTTTCCCACATTGTTTTCAGGGTTTCGGTCAGTCTCGGCACCAGCGATTTATGCTTTTTATGAATTAGGTGAAAGAGCGGGGCGGTGAAAAGTGGCTGCCCAACCATATGTATTTCTTGGTTTGTGGAGGTTTCTGTAGCTTTCATAAGCTGGTAGTCCTGCAGCAGTCCAATACCAATATCTATTCTGTCGATTACCAGAAGCGAAACAAGTTGGCTGAAATGACTGGCAATAACGGGTTTCATACCTTTGGTGCCCTGTTCAGCAAATAACTGGCCACTTACAATTCCGATTTTCAAACCTTTCAGGTCGTCCCAACTGGTAATTTTTCGTGAAACGGACTTTGTGAAAGCCACTCCTTCAATCATGAAGATCGGACTTTCAACTGCGATCAAGTTTGAAAACGAAGATGATGTACCGGGGATTTTGCCAACCTCGCCATCGTAGATCCCGCGATTGGCGAGTTCAATGGAGCGCCTACACGGCATTTCAGTGAAGGCCACTTTTATCCCAATATGATGGTATGCCCGCACAATAATTTGCTTGGAAAAGTGGTGTGAAATACGGCCCTGGCATTGGGCTATGGTTATTTTAGTTAGTTCGCTATCGTCCATATCTGAAAAAGCAAAGGCGGAGCCATAGCCAAAAAATATACTGGCCGCTAACGCTAGCAAAATTACCAGGATTGGCGGTGTGGCTTTGGTGCAATTGTGGCCTGTCTGCAAAACGGATCTTTCAAATAGAGAGGGCATGTATATTTCCGTGCTCCTGGCCAGTTTATTGGGAACCTGTTTAGAAGGTATTAACTAGATGCGGTGCTGGCAGGATTGTCGAATTGCGAACATAATATGACCAAAAATTAGTTTCATTTGAAATATAATTTCGAAAAATAAGCGCTTGCGAAAATATTATAATCGGGTACATCATTGAATCTCATGATTTCCTTTAGAGGACTGCGCTTTTTAGCGCAATGGGAAGCAAGCCATAAATGCAGTATATTGCTGAAAATAAAAGAGAAAACGGCGTGCACGCGAAGGTGATGCTATTGCCTATGGGCCGAATTGCGTCTGAAAACGCTGGCAGGGCCTTCTCTGGATCGCTTCTAGTATCGCTTCTTCTGCTAGGCGCTGGTCGACTTATAGGCCCTTAGACACGAGCGTATGGCGCAAAAGTTGCGTTGCTGTGTTTAAGGGTGACAGTCAAATGATTTCATATTTTGCAGTAGATCAAGTTTAGGAACAGAGCCATGTCACAGAGTGACGCCAATCGTGTGCAAATTTTTGATACGACGTTAAGGGACGGTGAACAATCGCCCGGTGCTTCGATGACCATTGAAGAAAAATTGAACATTGCGGAAGTGCTGGACGCAATGAAAGTTGACGTAATTGAAGCGGGCTTCGCCATTGCTTCTAACGGTGACTTTGAGTGTGTGAAGAAAATTTCGGAACGCATTAAAAATTCAACCGTTTGCTCGCTAGCCCGAGCTGCGCTTGGTGATATCGACCGTGCTGCTGAGGCTATAAAGCCGGCCGCCAATGGACGTATTCACACGTTCATCGCCACAAGCCCGCTGCATATGAAGGTCAAGCTTCAAATGAAGCCTGAGGAAGTGATTGAAGCGATCCATCAGTCGGTAAGCCACGCACGGAATTATGTGGATGATGTGGAATGGAGCGCCGAAGACGCGACGCGCACAGAATTGGATTTCCTCTATCGGGCAGTTGAAACCGCAATTAAAGCGGGGGCTACTACCATCAACCTGCCGGATACTGTTGGTTACGGCGTACCAGAAGAATATGCGCAGATGTTCCGGTCGGTGATTGAAAATGTACCGAATTCCGACAAAGTTATTTTCTCAACTCACTGCCATAATGATTTGGGGTTGGCTGTTGCTAATTCGTTGGCGGGGCTTGCGGGCGGTGCGCGTCAAATCGAATGTACAATTAACGGCATTGGTGAACGGGCAGGCAACGCGGCGATGGAAGAAATTGTCATGGCGCTTAAAACGCGCAGCGATACGCTGCCGTGGTACACCAATATTGAAACCGCTGAGATTATGCGGGCCTCCAAGCTTGTTTCCACGGTCACTGGCTTTGCGGTGCAAAATAATAAGGCAATCGTAGGCGCGAACGCGTTCGCCCACGAAAGCGGTATTCATCAGGACGGTGTGTTGAAGGATGCGGAAACCTATGAGATTATGACACCTGAATCAGTAGGCGTAACCAAATCAACCTTGGTGATGGGCAAGCATTCGGGACGACATGCCTTTGCGGATAAACTGTCAGACCTTGGCTATGACCTGGGCGATAATGCCTTCCAAGAATGTTTCCGCCGGTTTAAAGCACTCGGGGACCGCAAGAAAAACATTTACGACGAAGATATCATTGCGCTGGTGGACGATGAAGTCGCTACCTGGGCCAACCGTATGCAGGTGATTAACGTTAACACCTATTCGTCGTCGAATGGGTCTGCAGTGTGTGATCTCACTATGACGGTTGACGGTGATAAGCTTAAAACCGTTACGTATGGGTCGGGCCCTGTGGATGCGGCCTTTAATTCGGTTAAAGATCTTATCGAAATTAATCCCCATTTGCAGCTTTTCCAGGTGCATGCAGTAACGCAGGGTACTGACGCGCAGGCCGAATGTACTGTTAGGCTGGAGCACGATGGCCGAACCGTAAACGGGCAGGGCGCACACGAAGATACCATCACAGCAGCAGCGCGGGCCTATGTGTCGGCGGTGAATAAATTGCTGGTGAAGCGTGAGAAAAAAGCCCCCGGCGCAGTGGCTGCGCAGTAGCAACTAGAAGTTCAAGAGTATCAGAAAAGCAGTGGTGTTTGCCGCTGCTTTTTTTGTCACATGAAAAACCACTATTGTCTTCAAATGGATAATAGTCATTGATGAAATGCATGATTGATCGGGGATGATGATGGCTGGTGTCGATGGTAGCAGTGAGCAAGGTACAATAGGTTCCAAAGCAGGTGCCGCTTATCAGTTAACTATAAAGCGTGGTTTTTTGGCGTTGTTGGTGATGCTTGGCAGTCAGATTGTTGTTGGCCTGGCCTTTTCCTATGGACTAGGATTTGTCCGTGCAGCTGGGACGGATATCACAGGGCTAGAGCGTTACCACACAGCCATAGCGTCTGTTCTTGGTGGTGGCATCCTTACCCTGATGTGGATTTGGTCCGATGTACGGCGCTTTGGTCCTGTATTTGGTCCTCAAATTGGGCTAGGGGCCAGCCGTACCAGTATCGCCCGGTTTGTGTTGATGGTGTTGGTGGGCTTTATTCTAATCCGGCTTTTTGCGTGGGGTTACCGGGCGATTGTTTTACCGTATTTTGGTCAGAATGATGTCGTTGGCGGTGCGACACAAATGTTCACTTATCTTTTGGAGCATGGTTCGGCGTTTGGGCTTACTGCTTTTCTTGTGCTGGCTATTCTTGTTGGTCCTATTGTTGAAGAAGTGGTGTACCGGGGGTACCTCCAGTCGGCACTAGCAAAGCGTTTGCCGGGGTGGGTCGCCATTACTCTCGTGTCGCTGATATTTACAGTTGGCCATGGTCCCGCCGTTTTATGGCCGATGTATTTTATTTTCAGCGCTGCGTGGGGCTGGGTCTATTTCCGAACGGGGTCTATAAAGCCAGCAATTGCTTTCCATATGCTGAACAATATTTATTATACCCTTGTCGCGGTAACAGGGTGGACGGTCCTCCATTAGATTTTGGGATAAAATGCCTAATTCATAATAGCGTGCTTCGTATTCGTCGGGGACAATTATGGAATAGTTTTTCTGCCGCATGCCGCTTTTACAGTAAGAGTAGCAAAAACCATTTTAAACCTGTGCGCCTTAACAGGTACCTAAGTGCATATGGGTCCCTGTTAATTGAGGCTTTTTAAATACGAACTGATTATTGCCTTGTGTCGGGGCGTTTGCGTGCGCTTGTCCTGCATGGGTACAAAAGTGCCCCCTAGTCGCATCAATACATAGCCATGACACATGGACCACAGTGCAACTGAAACAGTGTCCAGATCATAGTCTACCGGTGTGTGGAAAGATGCGATTGTTTCGGTAAAGTGGCTGTAAAGGCCATCCATTGCCTTTTGAAGCGCTGGGTCGTCATCGTTCAGCAGGTCTTGTCGCCACAATAACTGGTATCGTTCAGGATAGTGTAGACCATAATTAATGAGTGCGTCTGCAAAGGAAAAAATACTGTCCTCGGCTGAGCCGGATTTAGGCTTTAACGCTTCGATGATATAAATATGCAGGTCTTCAAAAAACTGTGCAGCCAAAGATGTCATTAATGCCTTACGGTCATGGAAATGGTTAGCGGGTGCTGCATGGGAAACGCCTGCCGCACGGGCCACAGCGCGAATTGTAACCCCTTTATCACCTTCCTGATCCAACAGTTTTGTTGCCGCATCAATCAAGGCATTGCGAAGGTTTCCGTGGTGAAATTTTGTAGTTTTTTGCGATACCATATCGAAGGTTTTCATTAAATATTGACAGTGTCAATATTTTTGTTATGTTGACGCCGTCAATATTCAGGGAGCCCATGTTATGCATTCAAAAGTTATCATTGTGACTGCTTCGTTACTCTACATCATGTTGTTGCCGTTTATGGAGATCAGTGACACTCATGTTTTCAGCCCGTCCTGGCCCGGACATGCCCGTATGCATGACGTTTGGCAACTGGCAACGAACGCATCTCTTGCCTTTGTAGCTCTATGGCTAGTGTTTAAGCGGAACGAAGTTCTGCTGGCGGCAACGATCCTCTGGCTTGTGACTGCTTCCTTTGTTTTTGCCTATCTCATCCGCAGCGGATATGGCGGTGACATGTTGTACACTGACGGCAAAGAATTAGTCATTTACGGTGTTAATCCAGCTTATGGTATTATGGTGGTTTTGTCGGTATTGTTGGCTTTCGTAATCTATTTTGACTGGAAACGAGTGAAAAGCCCTGCCGGGTGACAGCTGATTGCTGTCGCTTTTGTTTGCTCCCCAAAAGTTAAATTCCCGAGTGTTCGAACTCGGAATGTAAAATTCTTGACCGCCGTGCGTTGCTTTACCGTTCCAACTGAAGGCTTTAGGCTATAGCCACGGATGTGCTGCAATCTGGACTGCTTGTTGATTTCTAGATGTTTTGGCGATGCCTGTAGGCTGCGACTTTATGGGTTGCCGATAAATTCGATCGCCAATAGCGAAAATCAGATAGAAAAACAAAAACTCGCCTTAATCCTGTGCGATTACTAAGGTTTCTGGTTGTATCAGGGTGCTTTCTGGCCCATAACCAGCTTAGGGGGGCGCGCCTTCCACGCTTTTGATTAAACACTTGATATGAGGCCTTAAATGCTATCCAAGCTACTCGGTATGTTTTCGTCTGATATGGCCATTGATTTGGGAACGGCCAATACCCTTGTGTATGTGAAGGGTCGGGGTATTGTTCTGAATGAACCCTCCGTGGTGGCAATTAAAAGCGAACAAGGCCGCGACCGTGTGATCGCGGTTGGCGACGAAGCGAAATTGATGTTGGGGCGTACGCCGTCTGGCATTCAGGCAATCCGGCCGCTCAGGGACGGCGTTATTGCCGATTTCCACGTTGCCGAACAGATGATCAAGCATTTTATCCAAAAGGTGCATAACCGGTCGTTTGCAAGCCCGCAGGTTGTTGTTTGTGTGCCTTCGGGTTCTACTGCAGTGGAGCGCAAGGCAATCCAGGAAAGCGCTGAACAAGCCGGCGCTCGCAAGGTTTATCTGATCGACGAGCCTATGGCTGCCGCAATCGGTGCTGGATTACCGGTTACAGAACCACAGGGTTCGATGATTGTTGATATTGGTGGCGGCACCACAGAAGTGGCGGTTATTTCGCTCTGCGGCATTGTTTATGCTACGTCCGTAAGGGTTGGCGGCGATAAAATGGACGAGGCGCTAATTGCCTATATTCGCCGTAACCATAATCTATTGATTGGTGAGGCTACAGCCGAGCGCATCAAAAAAGAAATTGGTACTGCGCTTGCCCCTGAGGATGGCGTTGGCACCGACATGACAATTAAAGGCCGAGATTTAATGAACGGCGTGCCAAAGGAACTCGAGATTAACCAGTTGCAGGTGGCTGAAGCGCTTTCGGAAACCGTTAGTGCCATTGTTGAAGGCGTGAAAGTTGCGCTTGAGCACACGGCGCCAGAGCTTGCTTCTGACATTGTTGATTGCGGTGTTGTACTAACGGGCGGTGGTGGCCTGCTTAGAGACCTCGATACAGTGATCCGTAAGGCAACGGGGTTGCCTGTGACGCTTGCAGAGGAACCTCTTACTTGTGTTGCTCTTGGCACTGGCCGCGCCCTAGAGGATGAAACACTGCGTCTCGTTTTGACTGAAAGCTATTAAGCCCATTATACTGGGG
>Ga0316204_10012156_pt1 | contig 10581 bp, 11 predicted proteins | sample 6monrhotite_MG_2_FD_205661 | JGI IMG/M metagenome (GOLD analysis project Ga0316204, IMG submission 205661) | Microbial mat bacterial communities from mineral coupon in-situ incubated in ocean water Damariscotta River, Maine, United States -... | ecosystem: Environmental > Aquatic > Marine >... | reverse complement strand
GCTTAGCGCCCGAAAGCGGACGTGATCTCACTTCCTTGAAAAGGTCCGCTCATAGCCAAACGTTGACATTGCGATTCCGGTAGTAGCAATGCGCTAATGGCACTACTATGACAAATATTACGTGATGAAGAATAAGGACATAAGTAAGTGATGCAGATTGATTTCTGGAGCAATAATCCCTGTGGTGCGGACGGAGACCTTGCCCAGGTCATCGAACAGCGATATCGAATGGAACCGTGGTTACCCCGTGAGTTGCGGACCATTTCGCCCGGCCTTGGAAAATATCTTGAGGTCGGCTGTGGACAGGGCGTAGACAGTTTTTATATTTGCTCCCACCTTGATAAAGAAGACCATTACACAGCCATCGACTATTCAATGGAAAGCGTCGGACGTGCCAATAGTTATGTGGCTGAGGCTAAAGAAGCTTTTGACCTTAAGGTCACACCCGTATTTTCCCAAGGTGACGCGCTTGAACTTAACTTCGGTAACGAAACGTTCGATTTCGTGTATTCCATGGGTGTCATTCACCATACCCCGAATCCGCAACAGGCCATTGACGAGGTCTTCCGGGTTTTAAAACCCGGAGGCCAGGCCAAAATTTTTCTCTACAGGCGGAATTCCGTGAAGGTGGGAATCGCCAAATTCCTACGCCTGTTGCAATGGCTTGGCGACAAGGTGCTGTTTCAAGAACGGTTCATCTACAAACTGACGAAAAAGAAAAAATCGGGTTTTTTTGGCTCTATGTTTCTCGAATGCTTCGGCGTCCCCTGGATGGAGTGGTATTCTGAAAGGGAGTTGCGTTCCATTTTCGGGAAGTTCTCTTCCGTTGACATCCAACCCTACGGTTTCAATATTCCCAAACTGTCTGGCAAGGAAATCGGCGGATACAATCAGTTTGGTTATTTTTTCATGATTGATGCAAAAAAATAAACGCGCCTCATTCCGGTAGCGCCGATGCCACCCTAGATGATCACTATGCCCAGCCTTAAATACAACCCCGTTGAACCCGGCAAGAAGTAGTCGTGACATCAAAGTCGTGATGTCCGCTAATGGTCATTAGCAGACATAAAATTTAATCCGCTAAGCCCCCTCTAATCAACCGAGTGGTCCCGTTTGATTGTTAGTTCATGATTGGCTGAACTTGCCCTCATGTCGCGCCCACCATCGCCCCCTAGGAAAACCTGGGGAGGTTGTTGCTTCGGCGTCCATCTAACGCACTTCAACTTGACGGGTCGCGGAGATGCTTTGATTGTTGCGGATCAATCCAACCTCGGCGCGATACGTTCCCGAACGCCATTTGGCGGCCTTTAAGCGCTGACCGCTAAAAGCAAAGTAGCGGGCTTTTTTGGCTTTAATCTTGGTGCGTTGCTTGTGGATCTGGACGCCTACCGGATCTGTAATCTCGATAACGATCTCATCGCCCGCACTCACCCTGAAAAACTCAGCCCATACGACCATGGCCGCTGCAGTAGCATCGAACGGTCGATCATGATATTGCCCCTCACGGATTGACTTGATATCTGGTTTTTGCGGCGCAAAACCTACGTTGTAAATCGCGGTCGGTTGGTATGGAAGTTGCTCAAGCGTTTGCGCATCCCACAACGTTTGCGCCCCCGCGCCACATTTCTTTTTGCGGTCCAAACCGGCAAAGGGATCGATGACTTTCTGACCCCACTCCACCTGAAAATGCAGATGAGGAAAAGCCGTTTGCCCTGAAAGACCGACCAGGCCCAGCTGTTGTCCACGCTCAACCCGGTCGCCCGTTTTAGGCAACACGCTATTTTGGCGCATATGACAGTACTGCGTGGTGAGACCGTTATCGTGTTGGATGCGCAGCCCGTTGCCGCATTCCTTGTTATCGACAGAGCCGCCAACATCAGGCATGCCATCTCGCACACCGACAATCTGCCCGGCGGCGGCGGCAAACACAGGCACGCCGTTGCGCACAGCCGCCATATCGCGCACGGCAAAATCCGTTCCTTTGTGCTGATCGCCCGGAGGAGCATCATAGGTGGCGTCACCACAGGCGTAATCCACAACGCCTTTGCCGGGTTTCAGGTCAACATAATTGGGAATCCAACACGTCACGCCAATTTCGCAGCCGATGGGAAGGCTGAACGTCAGGCGGTCTTCAGCCGCATGCGCCAACGTTGGCGACATCGCGACAAAGCAGATCACGAGGAACAGCTTTCTCACGATACGTTTCATACCAGCGTCAACCTCTCGCAGCCTCAATGAAGGCGTCTATGTTATCGTAAAACGGCGCTTCCAACGCCCGGATTTTGTCATCCGGCCAGTCCCACCAACATATACTTTCAAGGGCGGATATCTGCTCATCGGAAAAGCGTTTTCTGACCACCTTAGCCGGATTGCCAACCACAATGGCATACGCAGGCACGTCTTTGGCGACCACCGCGCCTGCGCCGATCACCGCGCCGTTGCCGACGGTCACACCACTCATAATCATCGCCCGCGCGCCGACCCATACATCATGACCGATGGTGACGCCGCCTTTGCTGACCGCGTCTTGGTCGCCGCGTTCGGGGTGCAAAAAATTCGTGCGTAAAGGATAGGTGGACGGCAGATCTATCGGATGGTCGGCCTTGGAAAAAACCACCGCGCCAAAACCGAACGAGCAAAAATTTCCAATGCTGATCGGCGCGTCCGGCGACAATCCCTGAAAGGCGTTGCGATCCAGACCATAGGTACCACGTCCGATATGCACGTAATCGGGCAAGATGTCACGACTGCGCTTTCCGCCCAGCAGTCGTTTCAATTTGCGGAGCAATTTACTCATCAATCCGTTCCTTGTCGGATTTGATCATAAGCTTGTTTGAGGGCATCGCGAAAGCCCAGTGCCGGAGCGAAGCCGACTTCTTTGCGTAACCGGGTTGCATCCGCGACCAGCACCGGGGGGTCATCGGAGCGATCAGGGAACGCGCCCATACACACCAGTTCGGGATGACCGGAAAACTCACCCAAGGCGCGCGCGACCTCGGCAATGGTGTGTGGCTCGCCACTGGCAACGTTGATCGGCCCTTCTACATTGCTCGTCAACAACGCGCTAAAGCCCCAGCCGACATCGCGCGCGGCCATGAAGTCGCGCACCTGAACGCCGGACGAGCACTTGGCTTCGTGCCCCGCGTTCAATGCCAAGATGATCGACGGCACCAGACGATTTTCATTTTCACCGATGCCATAAAGCAAAAACACCCGTCCCCACGCTTGGCTCAAACCCGTTTGGGCCGCGAAGGTTTCAAGCCACTGGGAAAATTCCAGCTTGCACTGCCCGTACAGGGTATGAGGTTTGAGTGGGGTTTCATATTCCCGACATACCCCGTCACCCAACCGATTCCAATCATATTCGGCGCACGAACCGGCCATCACCACGCGCTTACCACCGTTCTGCTGAAAAGTTTCGATCAAGCGCTGAGACGCTGTCTGCCAATCGCGATTTTGCTCAGCCGCCCAGAACTGGCCGTGTTCCGTCACCCAGGCCAAATGCAACAGGTGCGTAGCTTGAACCTCAGCGGCAAGTTTCTCCGCCGCGCCGTCGCTCAACAAATCGCAGCGGTGCCAAATCACACCCGGCGGCGACGTTACGGGCGACGTGCGCGCAACGCCGTGAACTTCATGCCCATGAGCCACCAGCGCGGCCACCGCATGCTTGCCGATCAAGCCGCTCGCCCCGGTGACCAGCACGCGTGTCATGCATCACCTTTGAAGTCGGGATAAGTCGCATCGCGGTCCGATATCACGACTGGGTCCATGGGCCATTCAACGCCGAAGGTCGGATCGTTCCAGCGTACGCCGCGCGCCAAGTCGGGAACGAACGTCTCACCCATTTGGTAGTGAATCAAAGCGTTATCGGTGAGCGTGATGAAACCGTGCGCGCAACCGGGCGGCACAAACAAAGCTTTGTGATTGTCCGCCGTCAGTTCAACGCCAAGCCACTGACAAAAGGTGGCCGAGCCTTCGCGCACATCCACCACCACATCAAAGATTGCGCCTTTGACGCAGCTCACCAGTTTGGGGTCGGGCTTGGGCTGGGCTTGATAATGCAGACCGCGCAACGTGCCCTTTTTGATATTTTGCGACAGATTGCTCTGCGCCACGTTCAACGTCAGCCCAGCGTCGGAAAATTCCTGTGCGCAGAAGTTACGCGCAAAAAAGCCCCGCTCATCGCCCAAGGGCTCAATTTCAATGAGCGCCGCGCCTTGGATTTTCAGCGGCGTTATCTTCATCACCACACCTCGATTTCCGGCACGGCGACGACGAACTTTGCGTTCCAGTCGCGGATGTGTTTGAGCTGTTCGGCGATTTCGCTGCGCAGGTTCCAGGGCAAGATCAACACGTAGTCGGGCTTAGCGCTTTCGATGTGATCGGGCGACAAGATCGGGATGCGGCTGCCGGGTAGGTATTTGTTTTGCTTAGCGGGGTTGCCATCGCACACGAACTCGATTTGATCGGCGCCGATGTCGGCGTAGTTCAACAGCGTGTTGCCCTTCGCCGCAGCGCCGTAGGCCGCCACCGCCTTGCCGTCCACTTGAGCGGCGTCCAAGAACGCCAACAAACCCTCACGCACGCCTTGGCACTTGACCTCGAAGCCTTCGTAGGTCGCGCAGCTGTGCAGCCCGGCGGCGGCTTCTTTTTCACGCATTGCGGCCAGCGCGGCCATTTCAGGATGGGCGGTGCTGGTGGCCTTGCACGCGAACACCCTCAGCGAACCGCCGTGGGTGGAAATCTCGTCGACGTCGAACACCTTCAACCCGCATTCACCGAAAATCCGTTCCACCGCCAACAACGAAAGATAAGAATAGTGTTCGTGATAGATGGTGTCGAACTGCACCAGGTTGAGCAGATTCAAAAGATGCGGGAATTCCACCGTCATCACGCCGTCGGCGTTGAGCAAAATGGCGAAGCCTTCGACGAAGCTGCGGATGCCGGGTACGTGGGCGAGCACGTTGTTCGCCGCCATCAAGTCCGCGCTGTGGCCTGCGGCTTTAAGGCGCGTCGCGGTGTCGGCGTTGAAAAATGCGACCTCTGTCGGCACACCTTTTTCGCGCGCGGCCTCGGCACAGCTCGCCGCCGGATCGACGCCTAAAACCTGCACGCCCGCGTTCACGAAGTGCTGCAATAGATATCCGTCGTTGCTGGCGATCTCCACCACCTTGCTGTCCGCACTCAGACCAAAGCGTTCGGTCATGGTCTCAGCGTAAGATTTCGCATGCGCCACCCAACTAACGGAAAAAGATGAGAAGTACGCATAGTCGGCGTTGAAAATCTCATCCGCCGGAACGTCGTCGGCGAGCTGCACCAGATGGCAGTTCTCACACACCACAGCGTGTAACGGAAAGGTTTTCTCGTCCGCTTCGGCGTTAGATAAATAACAGTTGGACGGCGGCTGCGCACCCAAATCGACCAAGCTCAAGGTGATATCAGAACCGCAAAAACGGCACGTGCATAGGGCGGCGGTCATATCTCGGCTCCGTACTCATTAAGTTGTCGGACAGTCAGTTCACGGGCATCGGCGCCGTTCAAAAATGCCCCGTACCAATCAGCGGTGATGCGCACCGCGTCGTCCACATCCAGGCGCGCTGACCAACCCAAAACCTCCCGCGCCAAGGTGGCGTCCACCGACAGCAAGGTCTTTTCTTTCAGTTTCGACGGCGCCACATCCGGGGCCATGTCATGGCCCAGCGCCGCCATCATCTTATCGGTGATCGCGCCGACCGTGGCGCTGGGGCCCGGCGGCGGGCCGAAGTTCAAGGCGCGCGGCGTCGCATCCGGATCACTCATCAAGCGCTCAATAAACATCAAATACCCAGCGTTCAAATCCAGCACGTGTTGCCACGGCCGGGTCGCCTCAGGGCTGCGTAAGGTGAGCTTTTCGCCGCCTGCCAAGGCGCGGTAAATGTCGGGGATCAGGCGGTCTTCGGAAAAGTCGCCGCCGCCGATCACGTTGCCCGCGCGCGCCGTGGCGATCACCACATCGCGCTCAGAGAAATAGCTCTTAGCCCACGATTGGGTGATGATTTCTTGGCACGCTTTGGACGCCGAATACGGATCGTCACCGCCCAGCGGCGCGTTCTCGCCAAACGCTTCGCCGTCGTCGGTGTTTTGATAGACCTTGTCACTGGTCACAATCAACGCGGCTTTGAGGTTTGCGGCGTCCCGCAACGCTTCCATCACTTTCGCCGTGCCCATGATGTTCGACGACAGCGTGTCTAGCGGTTCGCGGTATGAGCGGCGCACCAACGCCTGCGCCGCCATGTGGATGACGATCTCAGGATCGGCCTCGACCACCGCGCGCTTCACCGCCGTACCGTCGCGCACGTCACTGATGGTGGAGTGGATCTCCGGCCACGGCGACAGCAGTTCAAACAAACTCGGATCAGAATCGGGCGCCAGACCAAACCCCGAAACCTCAGCCCCCATCTGCGTCAACCACAACGCCATCCACGTGCCCTTGAAACCCGTGTGACCGGTCAGTAAAACACGCTTACCGGACCAAAATTGTGGGGTGATCTGGATGCTCATTGGAAGGTTCCTTCAGGCCGTGCACGTTCAGTTGTTTTTGATGCGGGCTTACCCCGCATATAGGCAAGCGCACCGCAAAAGCGCGCCGCATCACGATGCGCTTTTTTAGGGCGAAACACCAACAACGCCTTGGGTCCAAAGCGTAGCATCTGACGCCAGCCCAGCGCACGTGCAGCGGCGAGACTGTGATGTTTGGCTTCAAAATACAGGCGCGACCATGACATATTGTAGTACTTTTCCCAATGACGATCCCAGCCGCTGCCGATGGATCCACCACCAATGTGACGCGACACAGCTTGGGGAACGACCAAGACTTTAAAGCCTGCATCCATCAAACGCAGACAAATATCGTCGTCTTCATGATACAGAAAAATGGCGTCATCGAAGAAGCCCACGGTCTTCAGCGCCGACATGCGCACCAAATTCACTGCGCCCGATACCACCCACGTGCAAAAACTGCCTTCTGGTTTGGGCTCAGATGCGCGGTTGCTGGGCATGCGATCGCGCTGAAACAGGGGTCCGTTCCACGCCCGGTCGAAATCGCCGTCATCATCGATCAACAGCGGCGACAGCAATCCTGCGTCCGGGTTGGCGTCGGCCTCGGCAACCAGTTGTAAGCGCCTCACCGACGAATTCGGCGTCGGGGTTCATCAGCAGAGCATATTCGGTCTCCACCAACGCCAACCCCTGACTAGCTGCATTGCCGTAGCCGACGCCGACGGCATTTTGAATAATTTCAGCTTCTGGTGCGCGCTCACGCACGATGCCTAGTGTGTTGTCGGTGCTTTCGTTATCGACCACGATAATGCGCGCCGAGCGCGCCACGTTGTCCAAGCACGACCCGATCACGGCGCTGGAATGGTGTGTCACCACAATGGTTGTGGTGCGTACCCAGGCGTCTTGCTCCTGAGCGTCTTGCGCAGACGGCATAATCTAACCCCAGGTCTTCCACGGCGCATTACCGTTGGCCCACAGATCTTCGAGCATGCGTTTTTCGCGTAGCGTGTCCATCGGCTGCCAGAACCCTTCGTGATGAAAAGCGCTGAGCTGACCATCGCTCGCCAAGCCTTCCAACGGCGCGCGTTCCCACACCGTATCGTCGCCCTCGATACGGTCAAGCACGCTAGGCTCTAGCACAAAAAAGCCGCCGTTAATGAAATCGCCTTCGCCGGCGGGTTTTTCGACAAACGCGCTGACCCGGTCGCCATCCAGCTGGGTGGCGCCGAAACGTCCCGACGGACGCACCACTGTGACGGTCGCGTCGCGGCCTTGGGCTTTGTGAAAGGCTAACAGCTTGGTGATGTCCACGTCCGACAAGCCGTCGCCGTAAGTCATACAGAACGGTTCATCTTTGTCGAGATACGGCGCAACCCGCTTGACCCGCCCGCCGGTCATGCTGTCGGGACCGGTGTCGACCAAAGTCACGCGCCAGTCTTCGGCTTCGGATGAGTGATAGGTGATTTCGTTCTTCGCCAGATCCACCGTTACGTCGGAACGGTGCAACACGTAATTGGCAAAGTATTCTTTAATGACGTAGCCCTTGTAGCCCAGGCAAACGACAAAATCCGTCAAACCGTGGGAGGCGTACATTTTCATAATGTGCCACAAAATCGGCATGCCGCCGACTTCAATCATCGGCTTGGGACGCAGATCTGATTCTTCAGCAATGCGGGTTCCGAGCCCACCGGCGAGAAGTACGACTTTCATGCTATTTCCTCGTTAGACCAACCAATTTCAGCCATTCTTTAATAGGCTTGCCTTGCCGTATATTCAACGAATAACACAGGCAATTGCCTTTCTGATCAACATCAGCATTTTTATGCCCCCTCCAAGCACCCTAGCGCAGACCATTCTAACGTTTCATTCACCAGATGACGCCGAAACCATGCGTAGTTGTTTGTTTGGTCGGGTTACCAGCATGCATCACAATTTACATTATTGCGATCCTACGGTATCTAACACTCCATGAATCAACGCAATTTTTTATCATTTTCGGCCTACACGCCCTACGCAGTTGCTTTTCTTGCGAGCATCGCTGTGCCGTTGCGCGCCATTGGCGTCGCCCCCCAACAAACAGCGCTTGGCCTAGCATTAATAGGAACGCTTTTCCTTTTTGTTAGAAACGCCGATATTCGCGCCCAATTTTTTTCAACCCTTAAATCTCCTGCTGGAAAATCCGTCGTTGCTATCTTTATGGCTTGGGCAATCACGGTGCCCTATTCGTATGCTCCATTTGGCTCATTGGAAATTGGTGCGCGTACGGCCGGTTTCGTCCTTGCCGCATCCATGATATGGGCCGCGCTCAGGGTACATGTTGAAACACATCCGTTGATGATAAAAACATTAGTGGTTGCCGCTTCAATCTTCACAATCGCGGCAGTCTTATCATTAAACGGGGTCCCGCTGATTCTCTCTGCATTAAAGTTTAAACTACTTGCCCGAGAAAACCCGATTGATGCGTTCAAAGCATACGGCGCCGCTGCCATGTGCATGGCTCCCGCCGTCATCTGGGCTGGCCGCAAACTTGGCGGAAGTTGGAAATGGTGGGGTTACGCCTTCGCACCGATGGCCTTGGCGGTCGCGGTCGGCACACAAAACCGCTCTGCCATCGTCAGTTTTGTCGCCATGTCACTGGTCGTGATAGGCGTCGTTGCCATCTCGCGTCGCAAGTATACCAAGCGTCTGAGCGCGTTGGGTCTTTCAATCGTTGCCGGTGGCATAGCCTGGGTTTACGCGGAAAATAAATGGCGCCCCCTCACCGAAGGATCGTATGCGCCCGAATGGCTTATCGACTCGCACCGTCAAATCATCTGGAAATTTTCTTTCGAACGCTTTCTCGACCATCCCTGGGTGGGCAACGGCATCGATCAACTGAACTATCTTCCCGGCGCGAAGGTGTTGGTAAACATATCCAACGACCTCGCGTACACGCTCCCCTCACATCCCCATAACTGGGCGCTCGAAATTCTCGCAGAAACAGGGCTTCTGGGGTTTTCCACCGTCATCATCGCCCTCGCGGTCATATCTTGGAAATTTCTGAAAAACTACTTGGCACAGCACAATGAGGCCGACTTGGCCTTGCTCACCTTATGGGCGGGATTTTGGTCCAGCGCCCTGTTCAATTTTTCAATTTGGGCGACATGGTGGCAACTGACCCTCTGCATCGTCTTTACGCTGATTGCGAGCGCGCGCCAAGCCCCCCTTAAATTGCCAACGTGATTTGAGGGGGCGTTACCTTCTTCTGTGAGCAATCACAAAGGCGCCAGAAGTCGTCAGGTCGATGTCCAAAAGTTCCTGAAAACGCCGGGGCAAACGATCCCGATCATAGCCATCGTCGGATGCCACACGCTCCACATCCGCCACTGAAAACCCGTAGCGCTCGAGCAGGTCCATGTGGGTCGATATCGGCTCACGATTCAAGAGATAGGGGCGACGCCCACGCACGACGCGCCATAACCAATCTGGCGCGGCCCAGTGACCATTCCACAAGCGCGCCATGTTGTGACATTTAAAATCGATCTGATGGCTCATGATCCCATCCGGCTTGAGCCACGTAGAGAACGCCTGATAGGCCCCATCCAGATCATCCACGTGCTCCAAGACTGCCTGCGAAAAGATCCAGTCTATACTGTTCGCTTCGATGTGTTCACCTGCGTACCAGGGCGCAGCGTAACTGATCCGATCACCCGTGCCGGACTGCACCTGTTCGCGTAACGCGGCGACACGCTCAGGCGCCAACGCGCGCGTTAACGTGTCGTCGTCCAGAATATACGAAGGAAATGCGTAGCTATCGAGCTTGGGCTTGACCCTAGGAAATTCCGTGTCGTCTGGTATCGGCGTGCGAGCTGCAAGCAAAGACACCAATTCATCCAATACATCCAAGTTTCCCGAAAGATCGGCAAACCGCACCACATCAAGCCCGACATAACGTTCCGCCCCACACAGCAGAGCGCACAGACCAATGCCAATGGAATCGCCCGGCCCCAACTCAGCTACCGTTTCAGGGACACGAACCCCTGTCGCTTTGTTGAGCTTGACCAC
>Ga0316204_10012155_pt1 | contig 10582 bp, 9 predicted proteins | sample 6monrhotite_MG_2_FD_205661 | JGI IMG/M metagenome (GOLD analysis project Ga0316204, IMG submission 205661) | Microbial mat bacterial communities from mineral coupon in-situ incubated in ocean water Damariscotta River, Maine, United States -... | ecosystem: Environmental > Aquatic > Marine >... | reverse complement strand
AAAATCCTTAAAGATGCTCTCTCACTTTAGATAATTACCTGATATTGAGGTAAGGAAGAAACAGACATGAATAACCGCTTTTTAATAATCGCTCCCCTGCTGGCCACCAGTACTTTGTTTCTGGCTGGCTGCAGTGATGATAACAGTTCGTATGAAACGCCAAATCTCTCTGATACGCCAACGAACAATAACCTTATATCACAAAATAATTTTACATTACTGTTTTCACCTGTTAACCCGGAGTTTCTGAGTCCAACTGAAGGTGGTTTTACTGCGGTAACATCTCAGGTATCCGTGCAGATTGGAGATAATAATAATCAACTGATCACCGGCAGCCGAGTTATTCGCTTTAGAACTGAATGGGGCCTCATTGACCCAAGCTGCACCACCACAGAAGAAGGCACATGCAGCGTCACATGGCGCTCTGGATCCCCTGATACCATGCCCGCAGATCTTCGCAACACTATCGTTGCATATTCCGATGGCGGCCAGGAATCATATGGTGACATTAACGGTAATGGGTTATTTGATGATGGAGACAGTTTTGACGATGATGTTTATGCCGACGTGGAAGAACCTTATATCAATGTTGATGAAAGTGGTTTCAGTTATTTATCTACATTCACTACCGGTGACGTCATCATAGATACAATCAATGGCCTCGACACTACAGGTGTCAATACTACACATGATGATGGTGATGGATTATTTAATGGTCCCAACTGTGCACACTCAACTTTATGCAGTACTACACTTTCTACAGTGACAGTTTGGGAAGATGGCACACAACTTCTTAACGGTGGCGTAATAAATACTATAGGCGGAACAGTAACTGGCTTAGGAACAGATACACTGGTCATACAAAATAATGGTGCTAACGACCTAACAATTAATGCGGATGGCACCTACACCTACTACTCCATCGCCGGCGGTCTGTTTTATGACATAACTGTTAAGACACAGCCTGCAGGAAAAACCTGCACGGTTGCTAACGGAGCTGCCACCGCTACTGCCGACGTATCAGACGTCAATATAACCTGCAGCTAATACTTTTGCCCTGTGTAGCGCCTAATAGTAGGCGCTACACAGGGCAAATTAACTTCAATAGTAATGACGCAACCATATATAAGTCTGCTAATGGTGCTTTTCAATTTCAGCTAATAGATAACCACACTATAAATCAACACCGCTTCTGTTAACATAACCCCTGTTTTTTTTAGCAGACAGTGCTTGTGAGCAACAATATCTTTCTTATCGGCTTAATGGGCACCGGCAAAACAACTGTCGGCCGCCAGTTATCGCGCAAACTGAAAATGGACTTCTACGACAGTGACCGCGTTATCGAGGAACGTACCGGTGCCGATATTCCGCTGATCTTTGAAAAAGAAGGCGAAGCCGGATTCAGGAAACGTGAAGCTTCAGTCATCGACGAACTCACCCAGAAGAAAAACATTATTCTCGCTACCGGCGGTGGTGCGGTATTAAATAGCGAAAACCGTAATAACCTGATCAATCGAGGCACGGTTTTCTACCTGAAAAGCAACCTGAAGACCCTGGTAGAACGCACCAGCAAAGACAAGAACAGACCGCTGTTACATGCTGATGAGCCTGCCGAAGCCATTCTTCAGCGCCTGCTGGATGAGCGCGGACCGCTCTACGAAGAAACTGCCGATTACACCATAGAAACCGCCAATAACTCGATTCATAGCGTAATACAGGCTATCATTAAGTCCCTGAAATAGATTTACCCGTTTATAAAGATGACAACACTGACCGTTGAACTCGGCGAACGCAGCTACCCGATTTATATTGGTGACAACCTGCTCGGACAAACTGAGCTGTTAAAACAGCATATTCCCGGTAATAGTGCCCTGATCGTCAGTAATGAAACGGTCGCCCCGCTCTACCTCGAAAAAACACAGTCCATGTTGTCCGGACTAAAACATGAAGCAGTCATTCTTCCAGATGGTGAAAAATACAAGAACCTCGAAGTATTAAACCAGATATATGATGGCCTGTTGCGAAACCGATTCGACCGTAATACAACGGTCATCGCACTCGGCGGCGGTGTAGTCGGCGATATGGCAGGTTTTGCTGCTGCCAGCTATCAACGTGGTGTGCATCTTATCCAGATTCCCACCACACTGTTATCACAGGTTGATTCATCCGTCGGTGGCAAGACCGGCGTCAATCACGCGCTCGGTAAAAATATGATCGGCGCTTTCTACCAGCCAAAAGCTGTGATCGCCGATACCGACACACTGGATACCCTGCCTGAACGAGAATTGAGTGCAGGTCTCGCGGAAGTTATTAAATACGGCCTAATCTGTAATCGCGACTTTTTTGAATGGCTTGAAAACAACATGCAGAACCTGCTCGATAGAGACAAGCAGGCTCTAAGTTATGCGATCGAAGTCTCCTGCCAGACAAAAGCAGATGTCGTAGCCGCCGATGAACGTGAAAGCGGTAAACGCGCCCTGCTCAACCTCGGTCATACTTTTGGCCACGCTATTGAAAACGGTATGGGTTACGGTGAATGGCTGCACGGTGAAGCGGTAGGTGCTGGCATGTGCATGGCCGCAGTCATGTCTAACCAGATGGGCTGGATGAGCGATGAAGATACCCGCAAAACGATCGATCTTATCGAACAGGCAAAATTACCCTGCAAAGCGCCCGATTCGATGAGCGCTGAAAAATTTCTCGAACTGATGTCGGTCGATAAAAAAGTGCTCGACGGTGTTTTACGCCTGGTACTGATGAAAGGTATCGGCAAGTCCGTAGTCACCGATGACTACACGCTGGAAGACCTGAACCAGGCCATAAACCAGTCCCTTGCAGCCTGAACATGGCAGCCAGTAACAAAGCCAAGCAGATAGGACAAACATGAGCAGCAGTTACAGCGGACAGTTAGTACCATATGCATGCAACGACACGAAATCACTCGGCCGTCGATATGAAGAAACACACCCGACCTACCGCAACGAATATCAGCGTGACCGCGATCGTATCATTCACTCGGCTGCATTTCGTCGACTGGAATACAAGACCCAGGTATTCGTCAACCATGAGGGCGACCTGTTCCGTACCCGGCTGACGCATTCACTAGAAGTTGCACAGATAGCCCGCAGCATAGCCCGAGAACTGCAACTACACGAAGACCTCACCGAAGCCATAGCCCTGGCACATGACCTCGGCCACACACCTTTTGGCCATGCCGGACAAACTGCGTTAAACAACTGCATGAAAGACTTTGGCGGCTTTGAACACAACATCCAGTCATTGCGTGTGGTCGACAAGCTGGAACAAAAATATGCCGACTTTGACGGCCTCAACCTGACCTTTGAAACGCGTGAAGGCATTTTAAAGCACTGCGCGATCAACAATGCAAAAAGACTGGGTGACGTTGGCCTGCGCTTTTTAGATAAAACACAGCCAAGCCTCGAAGCACAGCTGACCGACTATTCTGATGAAACAGCCTATAACAATCATGATATTGACGATGGTATTCGCTACGGTCTGATCACGATCGATGACCTGTTAAACATCGAAATATTTCGAACACAATATGACATCGTCAATAAAAAATATCCCGGCCTGGATGATAAAAAACTTATCCACGAAGTCATCCGCCGCATGATCAACGTAATGGTCGTCGACCTGATTGATACCTCCCGTCAAAACATCAGCAATGCAAACCTGACTTCGATCGATGACGTGCGCAATCAGAATCAGAAAATAATGGCGTTCAGCCCGCAGATGACTGAACAGAAGCTGGAGCTCAAACAGTTCCTCCGCAAAAGCCTGTATCAGCATTACCGCGTCCATCGTATGACTAAAAAAGCGGCAGATGTTATCGAAGCATTGTTCAATGCCTTTATGGACGACCTGAAGATATTACCCACAGAAGCTTTAGATCATTGCAACACATTAAGTGAAAAACACGGAGATAAGGGCATAACACGTGGTATCTCTGACTATATTGCAGGCATGACTGACCGTTACGCCATCGTTGAATACGAAAGGATTTTTAATCCGCGTCAGCTGTCCTTCGTTAACCTGCATCCGTAAAAAGTCGTGGCTGGTCTAATTCCGCAAAACTTTATCGATGACCTGATCTCTCGAAGTGATATCGTTGAAGTAATTAACGCACGCGTGCCGTTGAAAAGAAAAGGCAAGGAATATACCGCCTGCTGCCCGTTCCATAACGAAAAAACGCCCTCCTTCACCGTCAGTGAAAACAAGCAGTTCTATTACTGTTTCGGCTGCCATGCCAAAGGCAATGTCATCGGATTCTTAATGGATTACGAGCACCTGAGTTATGTTGACGCCATCGAATCACTTGCTGCAGACCAGCACCTTGATGTACCGCATGAAGACAATGGTCGAGCTGATAAGAACAAACAGGACAAACAACCTCTATATACTATATTAAAACAGGCCAGTGAGCTGTATCAGCAACAGCTGAAAACATCGCAACGCGCAATTGACTACCTCAAACAACGCGGTCTCAGCGGCGAAATAGCCAAACAGTTCAAGATCGGGTATGCACCGGAAGGCTGGGATTTTTTGCTCAGCCATCTGGGAAAATCAAAAGATCACCTGCTCGCACTGAGCAAGACCGGTCTGATCGTAAACAAGGATGACGGTAAAACATACGATCGTTTTCGTGATCGCATCATTTTTCCGATCACCGACCAACGCGGTCGCGTCATAGGATTTGGCGGCCGCATACTCGATCAGGGAGAACCTAAATATTTAAACTCCCCTGAAAATTCGGTTTTTCACAAAGGTTTCGAGCTTTACGGTCTGTATGAAACGAAACAGGCATTAAGAAAGATTGACCGTATCATCGTTGTGGAAGGTTATATGGACGTCGTCGCCCTGGCGCAGCATGGTATCAACTATGCAGTCGCATCTCTAGGCACAGCGACTACCACCGAGCAGATCCAGAAAACATTTCGCACCACGCATGAAATCATCTTTTGTTACGACGGTGATAACGCTGGTAAAAAAGCTGCGTGGCGAGCTCTGGAGAATACGCTGTCCGTTATCCGTGACGGCATGGTGGCAAAGTTTCTTTTCCTTCCCGAGAAGGAAGACCCGGATACCATGGTTCGTAAAGAAGGCAAAGATGCATTTGAGCAACGGATAAAAAATGCCACGACCTTATCTGAGTTTTTATTTGATCATTTAAAATCAGAATCTGACATCAACAGCAAAGAAGGAAAAGCACAACTGGCCAGCAAAGCTAATAAACTGATCCAGAAGATGCATAACAGCTTGTTTAAAGACCTCTTGATCGAAGAACTGTCATCGATAGTTGGTCTAAGTCAGCAGCACCTCGAATCAAAAATTTCTTCTGATGCAGATAAAAATATACCGCCACCAAAAAAAGCGAAGCCTGTTCGCGGCCAGCAGATCCTGGTCAATAAGACACGTATCGCCATCGCCCTGCTGGTACAGAACCCGGTATTAGCATCACAATACAAGGTGCCTGATAGCTTTCAACAAGCATTTAACAAAGGCCTGCCCCTGTTATACACACTGCAGAAAACCATAGAATCAAATCCTGAGATCACTTCTGCCGCATTACTTGAACGTTTTCGTGACAGTGAATTCGAAAATGCGCTTCACACACTGTCCATGCTGCAAACACCAGAAACAGAAAATGCTGACAATATGATCGATATGTATCAAAACATTATCGAGCGCCTAAGTATCGAAGATCGTTACGATTTCCTAACTAACAAACTTGAAGATAACCAGCAATTATCTGCTGATGAAATGAAAGAATATATGGATCTCAGCACAAAATAACCATTGACATCAATCATATTTGATGGATAATGACTGACCAACAGCGCTAATTTGCCTCAGATTGCGAGCGCTATATAAATCCAGCTAAAGCGAGTTTCGGTACAAAAGAACATCGAAAACCCGTTATAGCTACAGCTTAAACGGGTTTTTTTATGCCTGTTAAAAAATTTAACAACGCAGGTTATAGCCTGCTTTAGACAAAGGTTTAAACATGAGTAGTCATTTATTTACATCCGAATCCGTTTCAGAAGGTCACCCCGACAAGGTCGCTGACCAGATCTCAGACGCTGTACTCGATGCTATTTTCGAGCAGGACACCAAAGCGCGTGTTGCCTGTGAAACCATGATCAATACAGGCATGGTGGTAATCGCCGGTGAAATCACTACCTCAGCCTGGATCGATATGCAGGAAGTAGTCAGAAACACGATCAAAGAAATCGGTTACAACAGTTCAGAGATGGGTTTTGACTATGCCTCTTGTGCTGTTATCACCTCTATCGACAAACAGTCTGCCGATATCGCTGCCGGTGTTGATGAATCGTCTGACCACGAACAAGGTGCCGGTGACCAGGGTTTGATGTTTGGTTATGCCAGCAACGAAACTGATGTTTTGATGCCAGCACCAATTACCTATGCACACCGTCTGGTAAAACGACAGGCAGAATTGCGTAAAAACGGCACCCTGCCCTGGTTACGCCCTGATGCCAAGAGCCAGGTCACGTTCCGTTATGAAGACGATAAACCAGTGGCTATTGATGCTGTCGTTTTATCAACGCAACACGACCCTGACATCAATTACGAGACACTGCGTGAAGCCGTGATCGATGAGATCATCACCCACGAGCTGCCCGACCACTGGATCAGTAAAGACACAAAATTCCACGTTAATCCAACCGGCATCTTTGTTATCGGCGGCCCTGTGGGTGACTGCGGTTTGACTGGCCGTAAGATCATCGTTGATACCTATGGCGGCATGGCACGTCACGGTGGCGGCGCTTTCTCCGGTAAAGATCCATCAAAAGTTGACCGCTCAGCAGCTTATGCTGGCCGTTATGTCGCTAAAAATATCGTCGCAGCCGGCCTGGCTGATAAATGTGAGATCCAGGTCTCCTATGCGATCGGCGTAGCGGAACCGACGTCTATATCCATACAGACCTTTGGCACCGGCAAAATATCTGACGATAAAATCGTTGAACTTGTGCGGGAACATTTCAACCTGAAACCTCGCGGTATCGTTGAAATGCTGGATTTATTACGCCCCATCTATCATAAAACAGCAGCTTACGGGCACTTTGGACGTGAAGAAGATGAATTTAGCTGGGAAAAAACCGATAAAGCAGATGCATTGAAGGCCGCTGCTGGGATATAATTCGCACAATATTTCTGAGGAGCGCTGCAACAGACCTTTATCTGTCAGGCTCAGAAGCAAGAATCCTTCTCTAAGGTATCTTTATAACAACGGCGCTCATTTCTTTAATTTTTTAGATTAGGAGATGAGCATGAATGCCGTTGTCGATACCAATTCAAAACAAGACTTTAAAGTCGCCGATATTTCACTGGCCGAATGGGGCCACAAAGAAATCCGTATAGCTGAAACTGAAATGCCAGGTCTGATGGCACTGCGTGAAGAATACGGTGCTGAACAGCCTCTGGCTGGCTGCCGCATCATGGGCAGCATCCACATGACCATACAAACAGCCGTGCTGATCGAAACACTGGTTGCACTGGGCGCCGAGGTGCGCTGGGTTTCTTGTAACATTTTTTCAACACAGGACCATGCTGCTGCCGCTATCGCTGATCAAGGCATCCCTGTGTTTGCCTGGAAAGGCGAGAGCATCGAAGAATACTGGTGGTGTACAGAACAGGCTCTGATCTGGCCTGACGGCAAACTGCCTAACATGATTCTTGACGATGGCGGTGATGCTACATTACTGGTTCACAAAGGCGTAGAGTTCGAAAAAGCTGGCGCCATTCCAGAAACTAAGGACGATGACAACGAAGAATATAAAGCTGTCCTTGATGTCTTACGCCGCACAATCGAACCTGGATCAAGCACATGGCAGGATATCGCTGCCAGCGTTAAAGGTGTAACCGAAGAAACCACCACCGGTGTACACCGCCTTTACGAGATGCAGGAAAAAGACGAACTGTTATTCCCTGCGATGAACGTGAACGACTCAGCAACAAAATCCAAGTTTGATAATCTGTATGGCTGTCGTGAATCGCTGATCGACAGTATCAAACGTGCAACCGATGTCATGATCGCCGGTAAGATCTGCGTAGTACTCGGTTACGGCGACGTTGGTAAAGGTTGCGCACAGGCTTTCCGCGGTATGGGTGCAACAGTATGGGTAACTGAGATCGACCCTATCTGTGCGTTACAGGCTGCGATGGAAGGTTACCGCGTGGTTGAGATGGATGAAGCAGCTTCTCTAGGTGATATTTTTGTTACCACTACCGGTAATGTAAACGTGATCGATCATGATCATATGGCTGCTATGAAAAATGAAGCCATCGTTTGTAATATCGGTCATTTTGATTCTGAGATCAACATCGCTTCGCTTGAAAAATACGAATGGGTAGAAATCAAACCACAGGTTGACCACGTAATCTTCCCTGATGGTAAACGCATCACCGTCTTAGCAAAAGGCCGATTGGTAAATCTGGGTTGCGCAACCGGCCATCCTAGTTTTGTAATGTCTGCATCTTTCACCAACCAGGTGATGGCGCAGATCGAGTTCTATAAGAACAGTGAAAATTACGATAACAGAGTTTATATCCTGCCTAAGAAACTTGATGAAAAAGTCGCACGATTACACCTGAAAAAAGTTGGTGTAAATTTAACGGCTTTATCACAGGAACAGGCGGATTACATTAACGTACCAGTTGAAGGCCCTTACAAGCCCGAGCACTACCGTTATTAATGCCTGTTTCTTTGAACATTATTTTTGACCACAGGATCTTGTGAGTTTATATATGTGCGCGAATACTCGTTCAACCGACTCTGCTGCAACATTAAGTTGTGAGTTTTTCCCACCGCGCACGGAAGCCGGTGTAGAAAAACTATTGTTGGCGCAACAGACATTAGATGAAACCTTCCAACCCGAGTATTATTCCGTCACTTTCGGAGCTGGCGGCACAACACGTGACAGCACTCTCGAAATCGTAAAGCTGCTGGTTGAAAAAAACATCAATGTCGCACCGCACATTTCCTGTATAGGTTCCAGCAAACAGCAGATTAAAGACCTGCTCGAGCATTATAAAAGCCTGGGTGTTTCGCGTTTAGTAACACTTCGCGGGGATATACCAGACACTGGTGACTCAACGAGAGAGCTATTACATGCCAACGAACTTGTATCGTTTATTCGTGAGACTACCGGTGACCACTTCACTATCGAAGTAGCAGCCTACCCAGAATATCACCCAGAATCGATATCACCACAAAGTGATTTTGAACACTTTAAAAATAAAGTTGCAGCGGGTGCAAATGGCGCTATCACACAATATTTTTATAATATTGATGCCTATCTACGCTTCATTGAAAACTGCCAGAAAGAAAATATTACTATCCCTGTGACGCCCGGCATTATGCCGATCACAAATTTTGCGAGCCTGACCAGATTTTCAGATATCTGCGGTGCAGAAATTCCCCGTTGGATAAGAAAGCAGCTCGAAGCATATGCTGATGACAAAGAAAGTTTGCAGGCTTTTGGCCTCGATGTTGTTAGTAATCTATGTAACCAGCTACTGGGGCAAGGCGCACCCGGGCTACATTTTTACACGCTGAACCAGGCAAACAGCACTAACGCCATATGGAAGAACCTTTCTCTTTAAGCCGCATAACTGATAATGCGCAACACACGTTTATATCATTCTGAAGATCTGCGATGTGGCGAAACCACTCAGCTCGATGCCAGTGCCTCCGGCCATCTGGTTCGTGTATTGCGCAGCAAAGCAGGTACCAACATCATTTTATTCAATGGTGATGGTTTTGACTATTTATGCAAAACGCTGGACACAGACCCCAGGAAAACATCAGTCGCAGTTGAATCAAGTGTACCGACCGATAATGAATCAAACCTGTCTATCACCTTGATACAGGGCCTGTCACGCCAGGACAGGATGGAAGCGACTATTCAGAAATCTGTTGAACTAGGAGTTAATAAGATTATTCCAGTCAATTGCCAGCGCTCAAACACCAAACTAACAAAAGAAAAACAGATAAAAAAACTTCAGCACTGGCGTAAGGTTGCCATAAGCGCCTGTGAACAGTCAGGCCGTTCAATAATACCTGAAGTCACTGAAGTAACTTCACTGAAGGAACTACTCCCATTATTAGATCAACAGGCACTTAGATTAAACCTGGATCCCCAGGCAGAAGTTTCATTGAAAGATATTGACAGCAATCAGCAAAGGGTTGAATTATTCATCGGTCCGGAAGGCGGATTGAATGAAGATGAAATCGACTCTCTTAAAGAAAATAAATTTGAGAGCATTCGATTCGGTCCAAGAATATTACGCACTGAGACAGCAGGGCCTGCTGCCATTAGCGCACTGCAAACACTTTGGGGGGATTTATAAAACCAGAATAAACAACTAGGCAGCCAGCTCCTCAACCATACCCACCATCGCATCAACATCCAGAATACTCACGCTTGCACCATTTATCCGAACTTTTTGCGCAACCATCGGATGATCTTCCTCTGCTTGATCATCGGTTTTTATCTGATCACGGGTAAAATTGCTGACATGTGGAACACCTGAC
>Ga0316204_10012152_pt1 | contig 10584 bp, 14 predicted proteins | sample 6monrhotite_MG_2_FD_205661 | JGI IMG/M metagenome (GOLD analysis project Ga0316204, IMG submission 205661) | Microbial mat bacterial communities from mineral coupon in-situ incubated in ocean water Damariscotta River, Maine, United States -... | ecosystem: Environmental > Aquatic > Marine >... | reverse complement strand
GAATTGTAACTTGGGTTTAATCTTGTTGTTTCATCTAAAGTCTCAATTGTTTTGTGATAATTAGTATTCGCAAAATAGGCCTTTGCGAGCTTAACCATTGTATCTGGGTCACCTTCGCCAATGCCTGTCAAACAAGATTCAAAAAGTTCAATTGCATCATCAATCATACCTGCTTCTAAGCATTCTTTTGCAAGTTTTAATTTATTATCTAATGTATTGGCTAATTCTAATGATTTTTTTCTTTTACGTAGCTCTCTCTGTGGGTCAATGGCCTTTAGTAATGAATTTTTTGCGCCGTTAACAGTTCTAGAAGTTCCAAGTTCAGGCAAAACTTGTGTAAAGAAATAGATTCCAAATCCAATGCCAGGAATCAACAATATGATATAAATCCAGTAGATTTCTCTTCCCGTTTTGACTGCGTGGATGGCAAAAATGATTTGAATAATGAGTGATAATCCAATAATAGGCATATTTTAATCTCGATTATTATTTTACTCTTGTTCTATCCAGCCAGATTCACCGGATAACCATGTTTCATTTTTCCAAATTGGCACCCGCGATTTAACTTCATCAAGAATATAACGACATGCTTTAAATGCTGCATCTCTATGTGCGGCTGAAACACCGACCCATACAGCCATATCTCCAATTTCGAGAAGGCCTATGCGATGTGTACAAACAGCTTTTTGAATATCAAACTCTTCGATGGCTTCTGATATTATTTTGTTGCCTTCCTTAATAGCCAATTTAGTATAGGCTTCATAAGCAAGCTTTTGGACTTCTTTTCCTTGATTATTATTTCTAACCCACCCTTCAAAACTAACAAAACCTCCGGAACTTGGATCAACTGTTTGAGACTTTAATGATTTGCAATCTATCGGTTTTTCACTTAGATAAAACATTTCAACCTCCTGATGCTGGAGGTAAAAAGGCAATGGTATCATTGTCATTAATAATAGAATTCCAATTAACAAATTCATCATTTATTGCGACTTTAATACTGGCCTTATGAGGGATTTCAATCGATGATTTTAATAGCTCTGTATAAAGTGATTCAATCTCGTTACAATCAGTTTCAATAGTTAATTGACTAGTTCCCCAGTTTTCTTTAAGTTTTCCGAAGAATAATATTTGTAATTTTTTCATAATTTTATATCGGACTTTCCACCTGTTTTACTGATAAGTTTTGTTGATGTGATTTCTATATGATGAGATAAGGCTTTACACATATCATAAATGGTTAATGCAGCGATTGATGCGCCTGTTAATGCTTCCATTTCAACACCTGTTTTATGATGCAAGGATACTTTACAGGTGATCTCGGCATTACCTTGTTGGTTGGTGATAATGTCAATTTTGCAATTCTCTATTGAAATAGGATGACAAAATGGAATTAACTCATGGGTTTTTTTTGCAGCCATTACACCTGCAATAATTGCAGTATGGTAAACAGGCCCTTTTTTTGTCACTAATTGTTGGTCTTTAAAATAATTTTTAATTTCCTCTGGAAAAATGACGGTTGAAGTGGCTATTGCTGTTCTTTGGGTCATGGATTTAGCACTCACATCTACCATTGTTGGATTGTCTTTTTTATCAATATGGGTTAAGCTCATTTTTATCCTCCAATCACGTACATTTCAATTTTATCTTTCTTGTTTTTTATCACATGACGAATTTCACTATAACGGTCTTCACGATTCTGCCAAACATTTTTAATGTACTCTTTTAATAAATCGTCATTTTCATCCTTTAAATGTTTGCGCAAATCAAAAAACTCGCTAGCGAATAAACAAGTAAACAGTTTTCCATCTGCAGACAGCCTGGCTCGAGAACAGTCTTGACAAAAGGGTTTGGAAATGGATGTGATAAATCCAATTTCTCCTGAGAAATCTTCATAATGATATCTTGTGGCAACCTCACCGATGTAATTGGGATTTATAGCTTTAATTTTCCATTTATTTTCAATTTGTTGCAATATATCTTTAAAGTTTAATACGGAATCTTTTTGCCATCCGTTTTTAGTTCCCACATCCATAAATTCAATGAATCTAACTACTACATTTGTGTCTTGATATTTCTTTAATAAAGGAATTATTTGATCATCATTGATTCCTTTTTGTACCACACAATTAAGCTTTACACTTTTTAAAGAAGAATTTCGTGCTGTTTCAATAGCATCTAAAACGACATTTAAATGTCCCTTGTTACCGCTCATTTGAAAATATAAATCTTTATCTATTGTGTCTAAGCTAATGTTAACTCTATCAAGCCCTGCCTCTAATAATGCCGGTAATTGTTTCTTTAATAATTGCCCATTTGTTGTGAGTGCTACATCTTTAATCTCACTAATGGTTTTTATTTTCTTTATTAACTCGGGTAAATTTTTTCTTAATAAGGGTTCACCACCAGTTAGTCTTATTTTATTCACTCCAAATTCAGCAAATATTTTAACAATACGGTAAATTTCTTCGAAGTTTAGTCTTTCATTGGATTTTAAATACTGGTAATTATCATTAAATTTATCTGCCGGCATACAATATGGGCATCGATAGTTACATGTATCAATCACAGATATACGTAAATCTTTAACTGGACGATTTAATTGATCAAAAATGCTATTCACTCAGCTGTTTCCCATAAGCATGCATTAATAATTGCCATTTAGTATTTATACTGTCAATACTAATTTCGTTATTATGGTTATTATTGGTTAATTTATCAATAGATCTTTTTAATCGACTCATATTAGTTTTTTGCCACATTTTTCTAGGATTCATTTGTCTAGAATGATCAAAATCAATGAGATAAATTCTATCGTTAGTTACTAATATATTGTGTGCATTTAAATCTGCATGATTAATGCCTTGTTTATGAAATAATGCAATTGTGGAGCCTACTTTTTTCCAAATCTGTTCATCTGCATCGTTGCTTAAAAAACCTGCAAAGGTTGAGATATGTGGTATGTATTCAATCAGTATATTTGCTTGATAAAATAGTCCCTTTTTACAGGCTTGAGCTGCAATGGGTTGAGGTACAGGCAAATTCAAACCTATCATTTTCTCTAATAATTTATATTCACTAAAACTACGTGTGTTCTTCAAACCAGACCAAAAATATTTATCTTTAATAAACCGGGCTGGTATGCCACCTCGATAGTAATGTCTCAGCATCATTTTTTTATCACTTGATTTAACCATCCATGCAGAGCCTCTGCCACTACTTGTGCCCAAAAGCCGGCCTTGATTGAGCCAATACTTATCGCTAAACCATTCTGAATCAACTATTCCTTGAATATTGTCATTAGCAATAATCCAACAGTTATGATTCACTTTTATGATGTTATCTGGCATTAATTATTATGCAAAAAGAAAGTAGGCAAGGATACCATATATTTATAAATATGCGTAATCAAACTATGATAATATGATGCCGATTATCGTAAACAGTTATAAAATTTATGGGAAATTCAAAAATAATTATCGTGATAGTTGTGGCAATTGTTGTGATTAAATTAGTGGCAGTACATTTATATTTAAAAACTAAAATTAAGCAAGATGAATCTAATCAAAAAAATAATGATAAATGAAATAAAAACAATTTGTATTTTAAGACTCTCGGCAATTGGTGATGTAACTCACGTTTTACCCGTGATAGCTACTTTGCAAAATGCTAATCCTGATATAAAAATAACTTGGGTTATAGGAAAATTTGAATACAAGTTACTTCAGGGACTAAAGGGAGTGGAATTTGTCTTATTTGATAAAAGAGCAGGGCGAAGAGGTTATAAAGAGCTTAAACTAAAAATGGCTGATCGCAGTTTTGATGTGCTTATGCAAATGCAATATTCCTTTCGCGCTAATCGTGCGGCATGGAAAATAAAAGCAAAGTCAAGAATTGGTTTCGATAAAAAACGATCAAGAGAATTACATGGATTTAAGTTGAATAAAAGGATACAAGCTGTTGAAAAACAACATGTATTAGACAGTTTCATGGAATTCGCAAAAATATTAAACATAAAAGATTTAGTCTATCAATGGAATATCACTACATCAAAAGAAGATGAAGAAATAGCACGGAAATTCATTGAAAATAATAAGTTAAATATTATACTCAGCCCTTGTTCCAGTAATAAACTTAGGAATTGGTCAAATATAAACTATGCTAAGGCTATCGATTATATTTCTGAAAATTACCAAGCCAATATTATTTTATGTGGAGGTCCAAGTCCATTCGAAATAGAAATATCACAATCTATTGAAAATCTTTCTAAAGCTTCAGTCACTAATATCACGGGTAAAGATACCCTAAAACAATTATTTGCATTGATGAAGAAAGTTGATTTAGTTATTTCTCCAGATTCTGGCCCTATGCATATTGCCAATGCTGCAGGCACTCCAGTTATAGGTTTACATGCTGCAACCACTGCAATACGTAGTGGTGCATACAGTTTTCAACATTTAGCAGTAGACTGTTTTGAACAAGCAGCAATTAAATTTCTAAAAATTTCGCCTGACAATATTCGATGGGGTGGTCAAGTTCTAAAAGCTGGTGTTATGGATTTAATTACTTTTGATAGAGTAAAAGAAAAAATTGATTTGGTATTAAAAAAGTAATTTAGATTTTATTTGTAGTCCTAATTTAAAAGGAATAAAATATTAGGACTACAGATAAAACTGTTTAGCTTCTTTAATCTTTATCTATCATTACCAGTGAATCCATCAGCTAACTGTAACTGTTGATTTTGCATTCTTCGTAATTTCTCTTTATCTTTTCGACGTTGTTCTTCTGTATGTGCAACAGACATACATCTTCTTGTTGCCATATGTGAACCAATTGTTTTTAATCTTGTACATCTAATTTTTTCTTTGTTTCCTTCTTCCGCTATTATTTTTGCTGCACTTTCATCAACTTCATAAAGTTTTCCAGCAATTTCTATTCCATTTGATCTTTTAGAATTCGAACCACAAGATGCTAAAATCATAACAAAAATCATTATTAATAAATTTTTCATATTTGTCTACTAGTTATTTAGTACGTAAATATTAGCATTTACAATGATTCTTGTAAATACTTATATTATTATTTTATTTTTTAAATTATTAGAAATTAATACTATATTTAATGAATAAAAAAGATATAAAAGAAAATTATTATTGTTATGCAAATGTGATTAGTTATTTAATGATTTAATTACGAGTTAAGTGGAGTTCAAGGAATGGTGTCAATTAAAAAATATTGATAATTTTATATATTTATCAATTAATTTTAAAAAATAAAGAAAATACTATTCTAGTATTATTTTCAATTAGTTTAGAAATATTATATTTATAAAGAGCAGCATTAGTTAATAAAAACTTTAATTATTAGAAATCAAGAATAGTCTTCATAAGATTTTTCTTCAACAAGTTCAGAACCAAGTAAAATATTTACTGCTTTTTTAACCGCAGCTCTTTTGTCATTTTCAACATAAACACTTCGGGCTATTTGAATAAATTCATCATCAAATTCTTTTTTTGATTCTTTAATTCTGATGTGATCTTCAATATTCCATAAATCTTGATTAACTTTTTTCAATTGTTGTTTCAAAGAAATAATTTCTTCGGACTTTTCAATATTAGTATCCCAAGTTTTTTGTAAAATATCTAACTCATGTTTTACATTTTTTTGTTTTTCATCATCTACAATGTTTACAGCTTTAATTTCTAAAATTGTAATTTTATCTAGAATTTCACCAGGTGAAACAGGGGTGTTTATTATATTCATTCTTATTTTTTTTAGTTATCTACATCATCAGTGTCAAATTGCCCAGTCAGTTTCTTACGTACATGTGACCAAGAAATTCCTATGCCCAGTATTGTACCGATAACGACTAATAATATCCATGTAAATGCTGTGTAGTTATCTATACTCATCCATCCTTGATCTATAAAGAGCCAAACTAATGTTGCACTAACAGCAAATGCCAATATTATTCCTAATAAACCAATAGATCGAAATGTGGCCCTCATAAAAATAAGATAAATAACAAGCATGACCAATACCGCTAGAATTTTCAATGGAAGTTGTTCATTGTTAAATGGCCATAACCAATGAAAAAGTGAATAATGAGTGGGGTTGTAGGTTATTAATACAATAAGAATGGCAAAAATCCACCTAAGGATAAATCCGCTAGTTTTCATAATTTATTCTGCTAATTGGAAATCTAATTATACATAATTATAATTAAAATAATAACAAATTACTTTTCAAATGACACAAAGGCAAGTTAGACTAGTTAATAATTATTAGCCAGAGTTAATTTGAAAAAAATATTATTTCATAAGTATTATGGTCGTATACTCATATTATTATTTGGTTATTTATTTTTAATAAGTCCCGATATTAACTTGAATCAGTGGGAGGTCATACAAAAAAAAGGTTATTTAACTTGGGTAACAAGACCAAGTCCATTAACCCACTATAATTCATTGGATGGAGTCATTGGATTAGAATATGAAATTCTCAATCAGTTTTGTAATGAAAATCAAATCAATTTAGTAGTAATACATACACATTCAAACAGCCAATTATTTTCAAAGTTAGATGATTTTTCTACAGATATTGCTGGAGCCAATTTAACATTAATTGATAAAAGACTCGATAAGTATATGGCGACTACACATTATGATGAGACATTTATCAGGATCATCAGTTCATATAGAAAACCGAAGATAAAAAGTTTAAAGCATTTAAAAAACTATCAAGGTTCAGTTTTAAAAAACTCTTCTTATGAAAAATCAGCACAAATTTTGGTAGATCAATATGATGCAAATATTAATACGATTGGATCAATAGGTATTTATGATTTATTACAAAGAGTTATTGAAGATAAAATTGATTATACTCTTGTAGATTCAAATATAGTTAAAATATACAGTGCGTACATTCCAAGGCTTCGTTTAGGTAAAAAGTTATCAGAAGCTAATAAACTAGTTTTTTACATTCCAAACAAAGCTGATAACTCTTTAAAATTAAAACTTGATGCATTTATTGATAGTTTTAAACAACAAAATAAAATACAAGATTATAAGAAGTTTTTAATTCGAACTTTACCTAATAGTAAACCTGCTGATACAGTTAATTTTTTAAAGAATTACAAAAATAGATGGCCCTTAGTTAAGTCAATGATTTATGAAACGGCAAATAAATATGACATAAGCCCAATTTTATTAGGTGCAATTAGTTATCAGGAGTCACATTGGAATCCAAAGGCAATATCTCCAACCTTGGTAAAAGGGTTAATGATGCTAACTAAAGGAGTCGCTAATGAACAACATGTTACGGATAGGTTTGATCCATTACAAAGTTTAGAAGGTGGTGCTGGACATTTTATTAAAATGAAAGAAATTATTCCTGATAGAATATTGGAGCCTGATAAAACTAATTTTGCATTAGCTGCCTATAACATAGGATATGGTAATCTTGAACAAGCCAGGGTCATTACTCAAAAAAATGGTAAAAACCCAGATTTATGGAATGATGTGAAATTATATTTACCCTTATTAAATGATTTGAAAAATAAGAAAGTTGATGGAAAAACTGCCGTTCGTTATGTGGAAAACATTCATGTTTATCAAAATATACTACAATGGAAGGAGCAGCTCTAAGTACTTTATTTCTATAAAAATAGTAATTAAGTATGATTTTAAGCCAGTAATATTCTGTAATAGAAGTACGATAATCGTAGGAATAAATTAATGTTAGCTAAAACAAATAATGTATTCAGGTTAGTTTTGATGTTAGAATACTCAATAACAGTTGTAATGATAGTTATATATGAATTATAAAATTGGACATGGGACCCATACTGGAATTAAAAGAGATCATAATGAAGACACTTATGGTGTGAGCAGTGAAAATAACCTTTGGTTAGTGACAGATGGTATGGGAGGGCACGATCATGGTGAGTTAGCCAGTGCAATGGCAAGAGATTCTATATTGCATCAGTTTAAGTCTGGTGATTCATTAAAAGATAGTATTTTAAAATCAAATCAGCTTATTATTGATAGTTCCTATGAGCGTGGCGGAGATTTGCCAATGGGTACAACGGTGGTGATTTTAAACGCAAAAGATGATAAGTTTTATGGTGCTTGGGTAGGGGATAGCCGAATTTATAAGTTCACCGAAAATAAACTTAAGCCCATCTCTACAGATCACTCCTATGTTCAGGAGTTAGTTGATCAAAACCTAATTACGGAAGAACAAGCCAGAACTCATCCTCATCGTAATGTTGTCACACAGGCCCTAGGTGTTACTGATAATTCAGAAATTAGAATATCTTTATCTGAGGGTAAAGCCAGTTCGGGTGATAAATTTTTATTGTGTAGTGATGGTTTGACTGAAGAAGTTGAAGATAAAATGATAGAAGAAATAATGAGTAAAGATTTGCACCCTCAAGAAATTGTTGATCAACTTATCATTGCTGCTTTAAGAGGAGGCGGTTCAGATAATATTACTGTTATTTTATTGGAAGCTTGCGATTAATAACCTATCTTCATTTATATGACTATTTAAGAAAATTTGATTTTAGCGTTTTGCCATTGGTCTGGAGTATTAGTATTAATGAATTGATCATTGTTAAAATTACTTTCTAACTCTTTTCCATTTAATTCTTCATTTAGTTGGTATAATGATAATAAATTTTTATCTATGTTATTCTTTATTTTTCTTCTCACATTGTCATCATTTTTTATCATTAAGGGTAAGTTATTGTTTTTAAAATGAACAATGGGTTTATCAACATGATTTTTTAGTGTTTTTATCATGTCAGGTGTAACAAATGGCATATCTACAGGTAGAAAAAATACATATTCAAATGTTTTGAGGGTACTTAAACAGGTTAATATTCCGCCTATTGGACCAAGACTTTCAAACTCATCCCGAATTCCTTGCTGACCACTGACAAAAATATCAGATAGTTCAGAGTCCGATAATATTTTTTTAGCGTGTTGGAGTAGGGTATAATTACCAATTGTGAGTTGTGATTTATCAACCCCCATGCGTTTTGATTGCCCGCCTGCCAACACAACTCCTGCAAATTTCATTAAAATATCATCTTGTTTGGTACCATTGGAGCAATATCAATCAATTCGCCTGTTTTAATAAAACTCTTATTTTCAGGTAATATGATCCAGCAATTTGATTGAGCAAAAGATCTTGATTGGTATGATCCTTGATCTAACAACATGTCAACACAAACCTGTCCGAGTTCATTGATTTTGGCATGAGCTTTCGCAAAAGTTCTAAAACCTAAATTTTTATTTATATCATTTAATAATCGAGCTTTGGTTGGCTTATCTTCAGGCAAACCTAAAAGAGTACGAATAAATGGTGAAACGAAGAATCGCATACCTGCAGCTGCTGCTATTGGGTTGCCAGGAAGACCAAAATAAATAGTGCCATCATCAAGCTCAGCAAATAAAATAGGTTTTCCAGGTCTTATTTTTGCTTTGTGAAAATGAATTTTTGCACCACGGTTGATTAATGCTTGTGGAATAAAATCATACTTTCCCATCGAAACAGCGCCCGTTGAAAAAATCAATTTAGAATTTTCAGAGAGTGCTTCATCAATTAACTTGTTAAAATCCTCAATATTATCTTTGCACCTACCAACAAAAACTGGATCACAATTTAAGTTTTTACTAATGGACTTTAAATAAGGTTGATTAGAGTTGAAAATTTTACCAGAATTTAGAGAATTGCTTGATTTTTTTGCCAGTTCATTCCCAGTCGATAATATGGCTACCTTTATTTGTGGAATGACTTCTATATCTTTTATCCCAACGGTGGCTAAAGCCATTATATGTTGCGCCTGAATTATAGTGTGCTTTTCTGTAACTGATTGATTTAACTTATAATCTGTACCCAGTTTTCTTATATTTCTGTCTTTTTTTACATTCTCACTTATGGTGATATATTTGCAATCCTCATCAGAAGATATTACTACATTTTCAATTTGAATCACGGCATCAAAGCCAATAGGCACAGGCGCTCCTGTCATTATTTCCCATGCAAGTTCATCTATATTAATATCGATTTCTGCTTGGTCTCCAGCTTGAATACTACCAGTAACTTTTAATTTAATTGATCCTTTTTGCTTAATAGCTTTGTTTACTACTTCACTTTTAATGGCGAAACCATCCATTGCAGAATTATCAAAAGAAGGCACATTAATGGGTGCTAAAATAGGGTCAGCTTGAAATCTATTTATTGCATCTAATAATTTTATTTTTTCTTTTTTGTTGTTAGTATGTTTATCGGCTACAGAGTTTATTATTTCAAGTGCTTTTTGATAACTGATTAAAGTACTACTTTTTATATTATTTGTATTTGCAGTCATGTTTATTTTTGAATTGACAGTGTGTGGCTAATTCGACATCACAATATTGACATAAAGTTTTTATATCTTTTATTTGAACTTGGTGTTTTTCAGTAGATAAACCTTCGTTTTTAAAGGATTTAAGTGAGCGAGAGAATGTTTCAGGCTTCATATCTAATAAGGATGCAATAATTGACTTTTCATAAGGTAATAAAATAGTATTAGGA
>Ga0316204_10012151_pt1 | contig 10584 bp, 10 predicted proteins | sample 6monrhotite_MG_2_FD_205661 | JGI IMG/M metagenome (GOLD analysis project Ga0316204, IMG submission 205661) | Microbial mat bacterial communities from mineral coupon in-situ incubated in ocean water Damariscotta River, Maine, United States -... | ecosystem: Environmental > Aquatic > Marine >... | reverse complement strand
TCTCCGATTGGGAATATCCCGATCTCAAGTCCCTGGATAAAGATGGTCAGACCGACAGCGACAATAAAAAGACCGAGTAATATGGAAAAAAGGTCCTCAGGGACCTGTTGAAGAATAAATATCTGAAAAAATGCAATAACAAGGATGATAGGTAAAAGATCTTTAAACGATTCGCCAAAGAGCCGCGCAATAATCTTCAGGTGATCCATATCCTAGACCTTTTCCTCGCTAAAATGATTTGCAAGTTCTACGTATCCGCTGATATAGTGGTTAAAAAAGGTCAAAAGACGCCGGTCATCTTCATCAAAGTCTCCGCTGCTCTTATTGAGCAGTTGCAAGACGCCGATCGCTTCGTTGAAAGCATTTATAATAGGGATGGCGATAATATTTTTAGTCATGTAGCCTGTTTCGTGGTCGATCTTGCTAGAGAAACGCTCATCCGAATAGGGCTCATTGACGATAAGAGCTTTTCTTTCTTGAAAAGCAGCGCCTGCGATACCCTGGTCTTCGGCTATTTCGATCTCTCCGACTCCGTCAGCGAGTACGGTCCACAGACGTTTCTTTGTCTTATCGTAGATGAAGACAGAGCAACGGTCAGCTTCAAGCAGCTCTTTTGCATAGCTAGAGATCATAGGTATAGCCAGTTCTAAAGAAGGACGGGACAAGAGCTTGCGTCCAAATTCGGCGATCTTGCTAAAAGATTTGATATTTTTATACATGCAACTATCTTAGCCACAGATTACTAAAAATAGTTTTATTTGCTGTCAATATTTTTAAAATGCGATAGGGATCTACAAATATGAGTATAATTTTAATAAAAATAGGAGAATTTTATGAGTACATATATAATTTGGCACAATCCGCGCTGTTCAAAGTCACGTCAGACAATGGGTATCTTAGAAGATAAAGGTGTCGAAGCAGAGGTAGTGAAATATTTAGAAGAGACGCCGAGCGCAGAAGATATAAAAGAGATCTTGAAAAAACTCAAGATATCAGCACGCGAACTGATGCGGACAAAAGAGGACGCATACAAGACGCTTGGCCTAAAAGATGAGACGGATGAAGAAAAGCTTATCGAAGCGATGGCAGCTCATCCTAAATTGATAGAACGTCCTATCGTCATCAAAGGAGACAAGGCTATCTTGGGTAGACCGCCTGAAAAAGTTCTGGAACTTTTTTAAGCGAGGGTGGAAAAGATGAGTACAGACTACATGCAAGCCTGCTCGGAATATGACAAAGGAAACTATGCGGTAGCTTATGAGCGATTTTATACGCTTGCTGTTGATGAAGACACTTCGAGCCAACTCAATATTGCCAATATGCTTTTGCATGGAATAGGAAGCGTAAAAGATGTAGAAAAAGCCTATGTATGGTACAAAAAAGCAGCAGACAATCACGACAGCGAAGCTCAATACATATACGGCTGGCATTGCATAAAACAAGGAAAAGAAAAAGAGGGGATAGAATATCTCGCGCAATCAGGTGACGGAGGGTATGCGGATGCAGTTTGTGACCTGGCCGGTTTTTTTCTGCGCGGTATTCATACCTGCAAGCCGGATATGAGCAAGGCTATGGCACTTTTTGAACAAGCTGCATTTAGGGGGAAAAGAGAAGCCTTAGGCGGACTTTTTTATACAAAGCGTATGCAAGAGGGTCAAGTGAAGACAATAGTCTATTTTTTGAAAAACATCTTCAAACTAGCAAAAAGTTCTAATTAGAAGGCTCACGCAGTTCTTTGGAACTCAATCGGTAAAAGATGCCTATTACAGCAAGGTAAAAGCTTCCCCAGAGCATATTTGAAAGGATAGAGGCAGAGAGCAAAGAGATATAAAAGAGTACAGCGACGACACTAAAGCCTATATTGCTGTATTTAAAGAGCTTGTCTCTGTCGGAGACCTCGAACTGCCGGGTGACATATTCCAAAGAAAACTTTATTCCGTAGAAGTAGAATATCAACAGCCATGAGAAGCTTGCAAACAAAAGCAGTGTCGGATGAAAAGCCGAAAAAAGTTCTCTAAATAGTTGGTCGATAACAGTGAAGATAATGGGAAAAACGAGGCCTGAACTTAGCACCAAGATCGTGCTTAGAACAGGGACAGAAAGTTTTTGTTTCACGTCTACTGTTTGTCCAAGATACGAGGAAGCGTGATGCCCTCTTGTCCCTGGTATTTTCCTTTTTTATCGCGGTAGGATGTCTCACATACTTCATCACCCTGAAGGAAAAGGACCTGTGCGATCCCTTCGTTGGCATATATTTTCGCAGGCAGTGGAGTCGTATTTGAGATCTCGATAGTGATATGCCCTTCAAACTCTGGTTCAAATGGAGTTACATTTACGATGATCCCGCATCGGGCATAGGTGGACTTGCCAAGACAGATCGCTAAGACGTCACGTGGGATCTTAAAGTATTCAACTGTTCTTGCCAAAGCAAAAGAGTTAGGCGGAACGATACAGATATCACCGGTAAAATCAACGACATTGGCATCATCAAAATGTTTAGGATCAACAACGGTAGAGTTAAGGTTTGTAAAGATTTTGAACTCGTTGCTGACGCGGATATCATAGCCGTACGAGCTTAAACCGTATGAGACTACGCCTTTTCCAACCTGATCTTCACAAAAAGGTGAGATCATCCCATTTTGTATTGCCTCTTCACGTATCCAAGTGTCTGCTTTTAAACCCATAATCTGCCTTTAAAGTGTCTATTACTATATTTTCGGTATTATACCACACTAATTTTTATGAAATTTATGCTTCAGGAGAGATAATCCAATGGATATGAAACAGATCAAAGCACTTATGAAGGACTTCGGTGAGAGTACGCTTAGTTCGATAAAGATCAATAAAGAAGGCTTTTCTATCGAGCTTGAGAAGGCAACAATAGCAACAGCAGCAGCCCCGGTCGTAGCAGCCCCAGTGGCAGCCCCAGTAGTAACACAAGTAGCGGCAGCAACACCGGTAACTGAAGAACTAAGTGGCGATAAGATCCTTTCTCCAATGGTAGGAACATATTACGCATCTCCGTCTCCAGATTCTCCTGTATTTGTTAAAGAAGGTGATATCGTCAAAAAAGGACAGCCTTTAGCGATCCTTGAAGCGATGAAGATCATGAACGAGCTTGAAGCTGAGTTTGACTGTAAGATCCTTAAAGTACTGGTCGCAGACGGAAAGCCTGTTGAATACGATATGCCATTGTTCCTAGTAGAGAAAATGTAATTATGGCTGAGATCAAAAGAATCTTAGTCGCTAATCGTGGAGAGATCGCTCTTCGTGCTATTCGTACGATCAAAGAGATGGGTAAAGAAGCGGTGGCTGTCTACTCTAAGACAGATGCCGGTGCACATTACCTGGAGCTTGCAGATGCCGCGGTATGTATAGGTGAGGGACCGAGTTCGGAGTCTTATCTTCATATTCCTGCGATTATCGCAGCAGCTGAGATAACACATTGTGATGCGATTTTTCCGGGTTACGGTTTCTTGTCTGAGAACCAGCACTTTGTTGAGATCTGTACACACCACCGGATCAAGTTTATCGGACCGACTGTCGAAGTCATGCAGTTGATGTCAGACAAGTCAAAAGCCAAAGACGTTATGATCGCAGCAGGTGTACCTGTCGTCCCAGGTTCAGACGGCGCGATCTCAGATATCGCTGATGCGGCAAAACGTGCAAAAGAAGTCGGTTATCCGGTTATCCTTAAAGCAGCTCAAGGTGGGGGCGGACGCGGTATGCGTGTTGTCGAAGATGAGAGCTACCTTGAAAACGCATTCTTAGCGGCCGAGTCCGAAGCAATAACTGCGTTTGGTGACGGTACGATCTATATGGAGAAGTTCATCAAGAATCCTCGTCATATCGAAGTACAGATCATGGCAGATTCTCACGGCAATGTTATTCATGTCGGTGAACGGGACTGTTCTATGCAAAGACGTCACCAAAAATTGATAGAAGAGTCTCCTGCAGTCGTTCTAACACCTGAAGTAAGAGCTCGTCTTCACGCATCAGCGGTACGTGCAACGGAGTATATCAAGTATGAGGGTGCAGGTACATTTGAGTTCTTACTTGATGCGAACCTTGACTTCTATTTTATGGAGATGAACACGCGTCTTCAAGTCGAGCACACAGTTTCTGAGATGGTATCGGGCGTTGACCTTATCGAGATGATGATCCGTGTTGCTGAAGGAGAGAAACTTCCTTCACAAGAGAGTATTGAACTAAAAGGGCATTCGATCGAGTGCCGCATCACAGCAGAAGATCCGATCAAGTTTCTTCCATGTCCGGGCAAGATCGGTGACTGGATGACTCCTGGCGGTAAAGATATCCGTATTGATACGCATGTACATGCCGGATACATCGTTCCTACTACTTACGATTCTATGATAGGAAAGCTGATCGTCTATGCTGAAAACCGTGAGAAGGCCATCGCCAAGATGCACCGCGCACTCTCTGAGTTTAAGATCACGGGTATCAAGACGACCGTCGCTTTCCACCTTAAGATGATGGAAAATGAGGATTTTACCTCAAATAACTTCGATACAAAATACCTAGAGCGTTATAACGGCTAAAAAGTCTTCATGGCTTTTGTGCTGTCAAAGGGAAGTACACCAAGTGCTTTCTTTTCTTCTGTTCCCCACTATTCACTGAGATTAAGTATCGATTTACTGACAAAACCTTTTTTTACATCTACCAGCTAGTTCTATTTATGTAGTATTGATTTTGTATTTAATTCTGATGTAATGAAAGTTTGTTAGAGAAGAGTAAGTTTTGGATGAAATGAAGAAAGTGTATCGCTTACTCTTCAGGAAGTCTAAGTACCTTTATATCTGCCTTGACCCGCATACGCTGAAAATGTTCATTTAGGATCTGTTCACGTTTTTCTTCCATGATCTGGTTTTCGACCTGGCTACGGATAAGTTCCAAAGGCGGAGTGTTGATGTCATTTTTTTGCATAACATAAAAAGACATATGTCCCGATTCACCCATCTGAGGCAGGATAGGCGTAAAGTGTCCATTGTCAGTCTTGATCAGAAGTTCGGCCAAACGCGGATTAATCTTTGCGATCTCAAGGCTGACATTCTCGGTTTGTACAGATGGGATGCTCATCATCGGGCTTGAGAGTTTTTGCTGCAGTGCATTCTGGTCTGCGCTCTTATACAATATCGTGTCAATCGTCTTAGGTGCCTGATACTCTGAAAGGTGAAGTTCGTAGTACTCAAGGAGTTCATCTTCTGTAGGTTCTTCCATCTTGGAGATTGCTACCGCGTTAAAAAGTTTTTGCTTAAGAAGTTTTTCTTTTGTCTTTGCCTTGGTCTGAGACTCGCTGAGATGACGGACTGAATTCATCGCTTCATACAGCTGTGCAAGTGTCATGTTGTTTTGTTCAGCCATTTTTTTAAGATCGTCCAAGACCTCTCTTTTGCTGACTTTGATACCGCGTTTTTTTGCTTCGATCTGTTCAAGTTTTGTACGTATGAGTGCGTCTACAGTGACCTTAACAGACTGCTGTGTCACTGCCTGTTCTTGTTTGATTTCATAAAGCGTGATGGGCTCATCATCGATTATAATAGCAATTCCGTCAATGATTTCTGCAAAAAGAGCTGAACTGAGTAAAAGTGATAAAAAGAGGTTTTTCATAATGATCCATATCTGTAAAAGTACGCGATTTTACCATCTTTTAACCAAGTATTCATTAAAATGCCATTTATTAAAAGCAGTCACCAGGGAAATCAGATGATAGTAACACGTTTTGCACCAAGTCCGACAGGATACTTACATATCGGCGGGCTTAGAACAGCTCTTTTCAGTTACTTATGGGCCAAAAAGAATGGCGGAAAGTTTCTGCTACGTATTGAAGATACCGATGTCAGCAGAAACAATGAAGACGCTGCCAAAGCTATTGTCGATGCTTTCGAATGGGTCGGACTTAAACACGACGGCGAGATCACGTATCAGTCTAAGCGTCTGGATATCTACAAGAAGTATGTTCAGCAGCTGTTGGATGAGGGCAAGGCATATAAGTGCTATATGACAAGAGATGAACTGGATGCACTTCGTGAAGAGCAGATGGCCAAGAAAGAGCGTACGCGTTACGACAACAGATACAGAGATTTTTCGGGGATCGTACCAGAGGATGCAGAGTATGTTGTTCGTATCAAAGCACCTGAGACGGGCGCCGTGGTCATCAATGACGGGATCAAGGGACAGGTCGTGTTCCAAGCGGAAGATATACTGGATGATTTTATCATCGCACGTTCAGACGGTGCGCCTACCTATAACCTTGTCGTAGCGATCGATGATGCGCTTATGGGTGTGACTGAAGTCATCCGCGGAGACGATCACCTTTCAAATACGCCTAAACAGATGGTCGTCTACGAAGCACTTGGTTTTGACCTTCCTATGTTTTATCATGTGCCGATGATCCATAACGCGAACGGTAAAAAACTCTCCAAGCGTGATGGGGCAACAGATGTCATGGCTTACAAAGAGATGGGTTACCGAAGTGAAGCATTGATGAACTTCTTGGTTCGTTTGGGATGGAGCCATGGAGACCAAGAGATCTTTTCTATGGAAGAGATGCTTGAGCTTTTTAACCCAAAAGATATCAATAAGTCAGCTTCTATCTATAATCCTGAAAAGCTTGACTGGTTGAATGCGCACTACATCAAGAATATGGACAATGCTACCTTGGCGCAGGAACTGGAAGCGTATGGACTTGTGATGACAAGCCATGATAAAAAAGAGATACTTTTGGACGCTGTAAAAGAGCGCGCTAAGACATTAAAAGAGATGTCTGTCTTAATCAGAGAGATCTTATCTACGCCAAGTGAGTACAATGAAAAAGGGATGCAAAAGGCTTTCAAAGGAAACGCAGATGAAGTCCTTAAGCTATTTGCCGAAAAATTAAATGCTGCTCAAGAATTGCACCTTCCTATCGATTATCACAAGGTCATGGAAGATACGGTCACACAGATGGAAGTCGGTTTTGGAAAGATCGGACAGCCGCTTCGTATCGCACTTCTGGGTAAACTATCAGGTCCGGGGCTGGATGAAGTGATGGCGATTATCGGCAAGGATGAGACACTCAACCGTATTGAAGCTGTTTTAGAGATACATAGCGGTCTGTAGACCTGCTATTGCAGGCAAAAAACTTTCTATTTGCTGACACAGCACATTAATATTCATTTAACAACTTAACTGTTATTCTATATTATATTTTATAATAAGTGTGGATGAAAATGAGTGATTTATTTGAATTTTCTGAAAATCCAAACAAGAGTGATGAGCTTCCCTTAAAGACCTGGAAAGTCCTTATCGTTGATGATGAGGTGTCGATCCACGATGTGACGATCAGTGCTTTGAAGTCAGTTATGGTCGAAGGGCGTCGCTTAGAGTTGATCTCTGCAATGAACGCGACTGAAGCAAAACAGAAGCTTGAAGAAAATGATGATATCGCATTGGCCTTGATCGATGTTGTCATGGAAACGCGGACGGCAGGATTGGATTTAGTCAATTATATCCGCCAAGAACTCGACGATCATCTCATGCGCTTAGTAGTTCGAACAGGCCAACCTGACGAAGTACCTGAACGCTATATCATCGATCAGTATGACATCAACGACTATAAAGAGAAGACTGAATTGACAGTGGATAAACTCTATACGGTGATACGCTCTTCAATCAAACAACATATGCAGCTTGTAGAACTTGAATCAAAGTATGAAGATGTATACAAACAGATGACAACGCATCCTCTAAGCAGGCTTCCTAATCGTTTAAAACTCAATGAGATACTGGACAGCGAGGGTCAAAAACACCTTGTCTTGATCAATATCGATGGCTTCAGTATGATCAACGAGACACAGGGTTTCGAGATCGGAGATGAGTTGTTGGTCCAAATGGGTGCATGTCTGCAGGGTATGTACGGAGACGAGATGGAGGTCTTTCATCTTGAAAGTGACACTTTTGCTATCTTGTGTACAACAGAATGCATCAATGAGGACAAACTTTTTGCCATCCAAACCGAGGTAAACAAGATGACTTTTTTACTCGGGGGTATTGAGAATCGTCTCAGCGTAACGATGGGATTGGTTGTCCATGAAATCGGAAACCTTATTCAAAAAGCGGAACTTGCACTTAAAGAAGCGCGAAGATTCGGCCCTAACCGTGTAGGAAAATACTCAAAAGATATTGAGATCATCCAGACTATCCATCATAATTCTATGTGGACCAAACGGGTTCGAGAAGCCTTGGAAAACGATTGGATATTGACCTATTACCAACCGATTTTCTCCATTGAGACGGGTGAGATCATGAAGTACGAGACATTGGTACGAATGGCATACGACGGAGAGATCGTCTCTCCATTTAAGTTTCTACAGGCGGCTAAGAACAGCGGTCAGCTGTATGATATCTTCAAGATCATGTTTAAAAATGCCTGTAAAAAAACAAAAGAGTTCAGCGGGCAGTTTACCATCAATATGACGGACCAGGATCTTCAAGAACCTAAGCTGATGGAGTTCATCGAAAAGACGATAGCGGAGCATGAGGTTGACCCGAGACAACTTGGGATCGAGATTCTTGAAGAGAAGAGTATTATGAACAATGAACTGATAAAAGAACGGTTGTTTACTTTGGCTGATAAGGGTATCTCTATCATCATAGATGATTTTGGAGCGGAATGCTCTAATTTCGGTCAAATCGTCAATCTTCCGATCTCTGTTCTTAAAATTGACGGGATCTTTATCAAAGACTTGCCTGAAAACCCAAAGCATCGCATCATCACTGAGGCGATCGTAGAATTTGCAAAAAAGATGGAGGTTCCTGTGGTCGCTGAGTTTGTTCACTCTGAAGAGGTCATGGAAGTGATTAGCAATATGGGTATTGCCTATGCCCAGGGATTCTATCTCGCAGAGCCTTCCGCAGACATCATCAAGTCCTGAAGAAACTGAGCTAAAAAGAGTTATACTATAGGTATCTAAACTGTCTCGCAGAAATTATACGGCAAGTCTCTGATATAGAAAAGTGTTCGCTTATCATTCACAGAAGATAGGATAGATTTACGAGTAATTAAAGACAGGTGTATTAAAAGAAGAGGGTAAACATGGATGGACTGTTGTTGATATCGGTCTTTGTCTCAGTGGTTTTGAACATTTTTTTATTCTTTTTTTTATATAATAAGAAAAAGAACAGCGATGATGGATATTTACAGAAAAGAGCTTCATCAGACGAGTCTGAAGCTTTGGAAAAAGTCCTTGAAGCAGAGATTCATAAGGTCGAGCGTTACGACGAGTACAGTTTTTCACTAGTGACACTGTTGCTTGAAGAGTGTCCGGATTCTCTGGTGTCAGAGTTGCGTTCTTTTGTACGTAAGAGTGATAGCGTGTATCTCTTTAACGGTATATATTATCTGATCTTTCCTTTCTTGCGTTTGGAAAGTGCATTTATAAAAAAGATGAACGAAGATATGATAGCGTTTGTTCACTCGAAGCATCCGGAGATAAAAATAGTGAGGGTTCAAGTACAAGAGTGCAATATACATGAAGTCTTGAAGCTTGATGATGTGTTAAAAAAGGAAACTAATGAGTCTTAAGAAATATGAAGTTGTGATTGTCGGTGCAGGAATATCAGGTGCTGCCTTGGCTTATGAACTGGCAAGATATACGGATATAAAGTCCATTGGTATTATCGAGAAATATGAAGATGTCGCGACTCTGAACAGCTCGGGGACATCAAATTCACAGACGATACATGTGGGTGACATCGAGACAAACTATACGCTTGACAAAGCGGCTGTTACAAAACGTACAGCCAAAATGGTTGAAAAGTATTGTCTTCAGTACCATTACCAAAATGAGATAATCTTCTCGCATCAGAAGATGGCTTTGGGTGTTGGGGAAAAAGAGGTGGAGTTTTTACTGCACAGGTTTGAAGAGTTCTCTAAACTGTTCCCTTACCTTGAGGTCTGGGACAAACAGAGATTGAAAGAACTTGAGCCCCGCGTAGTACTTGATAAAAACGGCAATGAGAGACCGGAAAACATCGTTGGTATTGGAGCAAAAGACCAGTGGACGACCGTCGACTTCGGCAAAATGGCTAAGTCATTGATTGAAAATGCACAAAAACAAGAAGGCAAGACGGTAGAGGTGTTCTTTAACGCTCAGGTGAAAAGCATTGAGAAAGATGACGCTAAAGGGCATACTGTCTATACTCAAGATGAAGAGTTTTATGCTGATTTTGTTGTTGTTGATGCGGGAGCACACAGTCTCTTCTTGGCACACCAGATGGGATATGGACACAACCTTGGCTGTCTGCCTATGGCAGGAAGTTTTTATATGACGAATGAGCGAATGTTAAACGGTAAGGTCTATATGATACAAAACCCGAAACTTCCTTTTGCCGCTTTGCATGGTGATCCGGATGTCTTGGCAGATCAAAATACGAGATTTGGTCCGACAGCACTTGTCTTGCCTAAGCTTGAAAGATACAAAAGCGGTACTTATATGGACTTCTGGAAGACACTGCGTCTTGATAAGAACATCATTATAGCCTTATGGAAACTTCTTAAAGAAAAAGATATTAGGAAGTACATCT
>Ga0316204_10012150_pt1 | contig 10584 bp, 6 predicted proteins | sample 6monrhotite_MG_2_FD_205661 | JGI IMG/M metagenome (GOLD analysis project Ga0316204, IMG submission 205661) | Microbial mat bacterial communities from mineral coupon in-situ incubated in ocean water Damariscotta River, Maine, United States -... | ecosystem: Environmental > Aquatic > Marine >... | reverse complement strand
TACATCCATTTTCCACAGGGTGTTAAGGACTATATAAAATATTGCCAGAAAGAAGAAGATGACAGACCGTATACTTCACGATATATTGGTTCATTAGTTTCCGATTTTCATAGAAATATGATTAAGGGAGGTATTTACATGTATCCAAAAAGTAGTGTTGCCTCTAATGGAAAACTTCGTTTATTATATGAGTGCAATCCCATGGCATTTCTAGCAGAACAGGCCAATGGTAAAGCTAGTGATGGTTTCGGCAGAATCATGGAAATACAACCAACAGAATTACACGAGCGTGTACCTTTCTTTTGTGGAAGTATAAAAATGGTAGAAAAAGCGGAAGAATTTATGTCGCTGAAACCCTAAAAGCAAACAACTTTAAAAGCTGTTAATTAATCTTTCTTGCGCTTCATCATGAATAGGTAATCCTCAAAATCGAATTTCCCTCTAAATAAAATAATAGACCTTCTAATAATTTTTTCAGCTTTCGCCGGAGAATATCCCAATGCTAATGCATAACTCTTGATCAATCTATATTCATTCTTATCAATATCATGATCTGCATAAATAATCTTAAAAAGATCATAGAGTCGTTCTAATCTCTTTTCTGATTCGTACGGAGCCTCAATAGGATATTTATTCTCCTTTTTCATCACCTCTTTGTACTCCTCCCCCGTAATATCAAATTTTACAGCAAAACGATCGAGTACCTTCTTCTCCTCTGGGTTAATTTCCCCATCCACCGCAGCTAGTGATGCGATGGCAGCAAAATGGGCCAAATGTCGTCGTTTTTCACTGTGGGCGTATAAATCTATAATTGGCATAGTATAATATCTTCTATACTACAAATATACTTTTTTTGAAGAGGATTATTTTAATATTCTGCCAATATATTTCTGTTTCCTTTGTGGTATTCAGATTATATACTGTATGTCATAAGTAGGCCAAAAAATGTAGTAAATAATGTCTAGATAAAAGCCCTTTTATGATAATCAGCGCGTAACATAGTTATACTCACAGGTTTTTACAATGGCCACAATAAAAATGTAACCCTTTCTTTGCGCTCCCCTTTTTCTACTCCTATCTTTGCATAAATTTTTAAGGTGATAAAATCCACCATCCCACAATTCTACGTAAAGTCTCCTCAACTTAGGAAACTTGGGGAAGCTATTGCCAATTCTCAAAAAATTACACCTTTAAAAGGGTTGGTTGGGTCTTCGCAATCATTTGTAATTTCAGAATCTTTCAAAGAAGCCAACAAGACCTATCTGTGGATACTACGAGACAAAGAGGAAGCTGCCTATTACCTGAACGATCTGGAGCATTTGATTGGCGACCGCGATGTCCTTTTTTATCCTGGCAGTTATCGAAGACCCTATCAAATTGAAGAGACCGACAATGCCAATGTTTTATTACGAGCTGAAGTTTTAAACCGAATTAACTCTCAAAAGAAACCGGCCATAATAGTTACGTATCCCGACGCTCTCTTTGAAAAAGTAGTCACCCGTAAGGAACTCAATAAGAATACATTAAAATTAAAATTAGGCGACATACTTTCCCTAGATTTCCTGAACGAAGTACTTTTTGAATATCAGTTTCATCGGGTCGATTTTGTTACAGAGCCGGGGGAATTTGCTGTACGTGGCGGAATATTAGATGTCTTTTCTTTTTCGAATGACGAGCCCTACCGAATAGAATTTTTTGGAGATGAAGTAGATAGTATCCGAACCTTTGATGTTGAAACACAATTATCTACTCAACAGGTCAAAAAAATTACTATTATCCCCAATGTTGAGAACAAATTCTCGCTGGAAACACGCGAAAGTTTCTTAAAATATATCTCCCCCAACACCGTAGTATTCGTAAATGATATGGAGGTGCTTCATGAGCGAATTGAATCATTTTTCTCCAAAGCAAAAGAGGCATTTTCTAACCTTTCTTCAGAACTAAAACATGCAAAGCCTGGAGAATTATTTATTAATTCTGAACTCCTAGAAAAACAATTACAAGATTTCTGTTTGGTTACTTTTCATACTAACACTGCTTCAGATGCTAAAACAGCAATCACATTTAAAACCAAACCACAACCTTCATTTAACAAGAAATTTGATCTATTGATCGCCAACCTGAATGAAAATGAAGCTAACGGATATACAAACTATCTTTTTTGTTCTACTGAAGAACAGGCAAAGAGGTTTCATGATATTTTTGATGAGGTAGATGAACAGATACATTACAAAACGATAGTACTCTCTATCCACAACGGATTCATAGATGATGAAATCAAAATAGCTTGCTATACAGATCATCAGATCTTTGAACGGTATCATAAGTTTCAACTGAAAAACGGATATGCCAAAAAGCAGGCGATCACCTTAAATGAGCTAAACAAATTATCGTTGGGAGACTATGTTACCCATATAGACCATGGTATTGGTAAATTTGGCGGACTTCAAAAGATAGATGTAGAGGGGAAAAAACAGGAGGCAATTAAACTGATGTACGGGGAACGAGATATCCTGTATGTAAGTATTCATTCGCTTCATAAAATTTCTAAATACAATGGCAAAGATGGTGCTGTTCCAAAAATATATAAGTTAGGATCTGCAGCTTGGAAAACACTGAAACAAAAAACAAAGTCACGAGTTAAAAAGATCGCATTTGACCTGATTAAAATATATGCAAAACGCCGACTGGAAAAAGGGTATCAATACCACCCGGATAGCTATCTGCAACACGAACTGGAAGCATCTTTTATTTATGAAGACACCCCGGATCAAACAAAGGCGACTGAAGATATTAAACGAGATATGGAGAGTGAACGACCTATGGATCGTTTAATTTGCGGGGATGTAGGTTTTGGAAAAACTGAAGTTGCTATTCGGGCTGCATTTAAAGCAGTGGATAATGGGAAACAGGTTGCCATTTTGGTCCCCACAACAATACTCGCCTTTCAACATCACAGAACCTTTAGAGAGCGATTGTCGGATATGCCCATTACGGTAGATTATTTAAATAGGTTTAGAACGGCCAAAGAAAAAAAAGAAACACTAGCCAATCTCGCATTAGGAAAAGTTGACATAATTATTGGAACACATCAATTGGTAAATAAGAACGTTCAATTTAAAGACCTGGGATTACTTATTGTTGATGAAGAACAAAAGTTTGGCGTTGCGGTTAAAGACAAATTGAAATCTATCAAAGAAAATGTGGATGTTTTAACCTTAACAGCAACTCCTATTCCAAGGACTTTACAGTTTAGCCTAATGGCCGCGAGAGATCTGTCAGTGATTACCACTCCCCCTCCCAACAGATATCCTATTGAAAGTCAAGTGATTCGATATAATGAGGAAACGCTAAGAGATGCTATCTCTTACGAAATTCAACGAGGCGGACAGGTGTTTTTTATCCATAACAGAATTCAAAACATTAAAGAAGTAGCAGGGATGCTACAACGCCTGGTTCCGGATGCAAAAATCCGTGTTGGACATGGACAGATGGAAGGGAAAAGACTGGAGTCTCTGATGTTAGATTTTATGAATGGGGAATTTGACGTGCTGGTTTCTACGACTATCGTAGAAAGTGGTTTGGATGTAACCAATGCCAATACCATATTCATTAATAACGCCAATAATTTTGGATTGAGCGATCTACACCAAATGCGAGGGAGAGTTGGAAGAAGTAATAAAAAAGCGTTCTGTTATTTTATTACCCCGCCATTCGATGTAATGACTTCGGAAGCCAGAAAACGTATTCAGGCCCTGGAGCAATTTACAGCATTGGGGAGTGGGTTTAATATTGCCATGAAAGATCTGGAGATACGTGGTGCCGGTGATATTCTGGGGGGAGAACAAAGTGGGTTTATTAATGAGATCGGTTTTGGGACCTATCAAAAGATCCTGGCAGAAGCCATTGATGAGTTAAAAGAAAATGAATTTAAAGACCTTTATGAAGACGTAGAAGGGGAACAAAAAGTGTTTGTAAAAGAAACACAAATAGATTCCGATTTTGAACTGCTGTTCCCGGACAACTATATTAATAGTATTACAGAACGCTTAACCCTCTATACGGAGCTTACTACTATTGATACTGAAATAGGACTATTAAAATTCCAGGAACACCTTAAAGATCGGTTTGGGGAATTGCCCGAGCAGGTGAATGACCTACTAAACTCTGTACGAATTAAATGGATCGCTAAAAACATCGGTATTGAGAAGGTAGTGATGAAAAAAAATAAGCTTATTGGATATTTTATTGCAGATCAACAATCAGCATTTTACCAAAGTACCGGTTTTACAAAAGTGCTGCAATTTGTCCAAAGCAATGCACAAATCTGTAAGATAAGGGAGAAGCAAACCCGCAACGGATTGCGTTTATTACTGGTCTTTGAAAATATTACTTCTGCCAGTAAGGCATTGGAAGTGCTGCAGCCCTTTGTACAGGATACCGAAATAGCATCGATCCCTTAAATTGGTGTTTATAAGGTCTTTAGGTCCTTTATAGTTTTAAAGGCAATATCTACCTGCTCATCGTTCACCAAAATAGTAAATTCATTGGTAGTGGAAATCACCTCATATAAGATGATCCCTTCCCAGGCCAGACGTTGAAAAATAAAATAATAGATTCCGGGAACCGAGACGTTTTCAGCAGGCAGTTTTACGGTGATAGAGGAAAGGTTGGAAGCCTTCTGTGTGCATTTCTCTTGTTTAAAAAGCATTTCTACGGTAGCATCCAAACTATTACTTACCACAATGTTAAGTTCATTTACCCCTCTTGAAGAGGTATAAAAGACGTCTTTATTCTTGTTCACCTCTTTTAAAAGCTGTGTTTGATTTTCTAGAATAGAGTCGGAGACCAAGAAGGTAAAATCAGTAAGAGAAGAGCGCACCGTAATCTCACCTATATTTTTGAGAATTTTTACAATTTTATGTGTTGCCCTGAACTCCAGATCATCGGAAAGTCTTTTTAAGGCCATAACAATAGCGCCATTGCGAATGTTCTTGCCTAGTTCATCCTCAATCTCGGGTTTAACAATTCTGGATAGCGAGGTAAGATTAATGATGCCCTGCGCCAAAGCACTCTGTAAAAAAGGCTTCTTTCTAATATATTGCTCAACTGCGGAGGAAATCGTCTTCATATGTCTTTTTTCAAAAATAACATTTTGTTACAAATAAAACAATTATTAAAACGGGAAGAATGCATTCTCTATATGCTCTATGATAAACGTCTCCCTCGATCTTACAACCGTAATGATATCAAAATGCACTTCAAGATCCCATCCTTTCTCCAGGATATAATTATCAGCAGCTAGTGCCAACAACTTAATTTTCCTTTTGTCAATGGCTTCTGTAATAGGTTTAATGAAGTCAGAACTCCTTGTTTTTACTTCTATAATTGTTAAAATTCCTTCTTTTAACGCAATAATGTCGATCTCGGCCTTTTGGTATCGATAATTTCTGCAAAGTATGGTATAACCCTCCTCTTTTAGATGATTTTCCGCCAGATGCTCTCCTTTTGCCCCTAATTCATTATGACTCCCCATTTGGAAACGTATTATATTAAAATAAGGTATTTCGTCGAAAAATTGGGCTATTAAGCGGTAAAACTCCATCCTAGATTGTACATTAGACTTCCGAATATCGAAAAAATCGGTATTTCCATAATATCCTTATGGTTTAAGCGTTAAGAAACTGCCCCTACGCACATGAACATTCTTAAAGCCTAAAAAACAACTATGGAATACTTCATTAATTGTAATACCGCTTCATTAGCGGAGTACACAACACCCCTTGATACCTATAGGGCTGCACATTTGTATAGAAGGCTAGGATTTAGCGCCTCAGTTGAAACAATAAATGCGGCTACGGGTCAGAATGCTGGCACCTTGGTTGACTCGCTAATAAATGAGGCGATCACCATGGCTCCGATTCCTGCACCCCCTTGGGCCGATTGGAATAATAGTAATTATCCTGAAGATGATGATCTGGCACGCCAGATACGCAGAGCTCAGGCAGAAGAATTACGTACAAGCTATACAAACGGCCTTCTGAATAACAATCTTAGAGATCGACTCAGTTTTTTCTGGAGCAATCACTTAGTTACGGAATTAGACATATATGATTGTACAGGTTTCTTATACTATTACATTAATTGCCTGCAAAGAAACTCCATAGGCAATTTCAAAACCTTTATTAGTGAAATTGGTCTTACCAGCGCTATGCTGTATTATTTGGATGGTGTTTACAACAATGGAAACAATCCAAATGAGAACTATGCACGTGAATTGTATGAACTTTTTACGCTCGGTGAAGGAAATGGATATACTGAAGAAGATATCATTGAAACTGCAAAGGCTTTAACAGGCTATGTGGAAAGAGGCGAAGAGGGTTGTACCGCGGTTACTTTCGATCCTACCAGGTTTGATGCCGGTTCTAAAACCATTCTTGGACAGACCGGTAACTGGAATTATGACGATGTCATAGACATTCTTTTCCAGCAACGACCTAATGAAATTGCCGGTTTTATATGTGGCAAATTGTATGAGTTCTTTGTGCATCCAGATGCGGATGATGATGCAGGTAATGCACAGATGATCATAACTCAAATGGCCGGCACCATGGTATCGAATAATTTTGAGATAGCACCTGTGTTATCGCAATTATTTAAGAGTCAGCACTTTTTTGATGATGAAGCCATCGGCGTAATTATTAAAAGTCCTTTCGATATTTATCTTAATCTGATTAACGAAACAAACTTTGCCTACGATAACAATACACTTTTAAATGTAGTAGATACTACCCGCATGTTAGGACAGGAATTATTTGATCCTGTCGACGTTGCCGGATGGCAACGAGACAGGACCTGGATCAACACCAATTTTATTATTGGAAGGTGGTTAACAGTTGAAGTGTATTTAGAACTATTCTTTCAGAATAACCCGGAACAATATCGCACCCTGGCTATGGATGCGGTGGGCACCGGAGAAAGTAACACAAGTAATCCGGAAACAGTGGTAAGAGCCCTGGTAGATAAATTTACCCCAAAGGGACTTTTAACTGCCCAGGATTTTGAAAATGCGATGTCTGTATTTAAGATAGAAGACGTACCGGAAGAGTATTATGGTTCCGATTATATACCCGGAGGCCTAGGCCTTTGGATGCTTTCCGTGAGTCCGGAAGTACCTCAACAGGTATTTCTTTTACTCATGCATATCTCTAGACAACCCGAATTTCAACTAAAATAATACCTACCGTTATGTGCAACAATAATATTCCTATCAATATACATAATCAAAAAGGACACGATGAAGAGCACAAGGCTTGGAGTCGAAGATCCTTTATGCAAGCCCTTGGAATTGCAGGCTCGGGTTCTATGATGCTTGGAAGCAATATGCTTACCGCTTCTGCCCCATCTCCCTTAACCTCAGCCATCGCAAATGCTGAAACAGATAATATTTTAATTCTGATTCGTCTCTCAGGTGGTAATGATGGTTTGAGTACCGTGGTGCCAATAGAGCAATACGATACCTATGCAAACGCCCGTCCCAATATTTATATTCCGGAAAGTAAGCTCTTAAAACTTACAGACGAGTTTGGGATCCCTTCTTATATGAATGCCCTTGAACCTATGTGGGGAGAAGGTCAGGTTAAAGCCGTTCACGGCGTTGGTTATGAAAATCAAAGTCTGTCTCATTTTACGGGCTCTGATATTTATGCGAATACAGATTTAACCACAACCGGGTTCAGTGGCCTTAATACGGGTTGGATGGGTCGTTATTTTGAAGATATTTATCCAGATTATTTAGTAAATCCACCGGCTTCCCCGGCGGCCATACAAATAGGAAACTTTGGAAGTCTTGTGTTCCAGGGAGAAGAGACCAATTACGCCTTTGTGACGTCTAATATAGATCAACTAGAGGAGATCGCAGAGACTGGAGTACAATACAGCCTGGATGATAGTTTGTTCAATAATTGTATGTATGGCGACCAGTTAAAATTCCTAAGAGGGGTAGCAAATACCACCTATGAATACTCTGGTCTTATTCATGAAGCCTATGAAAGAGGACAAAACCAGGTACAATATCAGGATAATGGGTTTGCAAGACAACTTGCTTTATTGGCCCGTTTAATCAAAGGTAATTTAGGAACAAAAGTATATATGATCTCTATGGGTGGTTTTGACACACATGGAAATCAACCACTGGCGCACGAAAGACTAATGTCTAACTTATCTGTCGCCATTAATAATTTTTATGAGGATATTGCCTTCACGCAGCAAGATGATAAGGTGTTAAGTATGACCTTTTCAGAGTTTGGACGTAGAATTTTCGAAAACGGTTCTAATGGAACCGATCACGGGAAGGCAGCACCAACGTTATTTTTTGGTTCTGGTTTAAATGGCAGTGCCTTTGTAGGAGATCATCCATCCTTAGAAAGTCCCAACGGAAGAGGGAATCTTGAATATACGATGGACTTTAGAGATCTGTATGCCACCGTATTGGCCGAATGGCTTTGTGTGCCTATTCCGCTTGTGGAACAGCATTTGCTAAATCATGCCTATGCTCCTGTGAACTTAGGATTTAATTGTAGTGGAGTCGATTTTCCGGATATTGCGTATAGTGATGAACCGTATACCCCACCTACGCCTATGGATCCAAATGGTGAAGATCCTACTCCGGAGTTATTAAATGCAGTAGTGCATAAACCCTTTTATCCTACGCAACAGACTCCGCATATTTACCTGGAGATGCCTTTTAGCGCCCATGTGGATATACAGTTGTATAATATCTTAGGTCAGAACGTTGGAACCATTTATAACGAAATGATGTTCGAAGGATCGGTAGAAATAAACATTCGTGAACGAATGCCGAATCATTTATCTACGGGTAAATATATTTACCGAATTCAGGTTCAGGATAGAAAAATGTCTAAATCCGTAATGGTGGCGTAAGCTACCCCTACCATGCTATAAATACCCTCGTATTTCCAGGAAATGTAATTCGCGTTTCATCCGGAAGTAGGAGGGTTTTCTTTTTTGATACTTCTCTAAGGATAGGCCTAAAAAAAAGGTTATTTTTGTGCCCTAATCCAATCATTTGATGGCTCATTCATCAACAAATTACGCCCGTTATACCATTACCGCTGCCCTTCCTTATACGAATGGCCCTATTCATATTGGTCATTTAGCAGGAGTATATGTCCCAGCAGATATCTATGCCCGTTTTCTGAGGTTAACAGGAAACGATGTTGCTTTTGTTTGTGGAAGCGATGAACATGGTGCAGCAATCCCACTAAAAGCGAAAAAAGAAGGGGTAACGCCTCAGGATATCATAGATAAATACCACGGTATTATTAAACAATCCTTTTTAGATTTTGGGATTGCCTTTGACAACTACTCAAGAACTTCGGCGCCAATACATCACGACACTGCGAGGCAGTTTTTTGAAAAATTATATGAGCAAGGCGATTTCATTGAAGAAACCACAGCCCAGTTATATGATGAACAAGAACAACAATTTTTAGCAGACCGGTTTGTTATAGGCACATGTCCAAAGTGTGGCAATGAAGAAGCATATGGGGATCAATGCGAGAACTGTGGTTCTACACTGAATGCAACAGATCTTATAAATCCTAAATCTACACTTTCAGGAGCTACGCCTACCATGAAAGAAACCAAACACTGGTTCTTGCCCCTGGATAGGTATGAAGATTTTCTTAAGGAATGGATCCTAACCGGTCACAAAAACGATTGGAAGCCCAATGTTTACGGACAATGTAAATCATGGCTCGATGACGGACTTAAGCCAAGAGCAGTAACCCGAGATTTAGATTGGGGTATTCCGGTCCCCGTGAAAGGTGGAGAAGGCAAAGTTCTCTATGTGTGGTTCGATGCCCCTATTGGATATATTTCCTCAACCAAGGAATGGGCCCAAAGAGAAGGCAAAGATTGGGAACCCTATTGGAAATCTAACGACACCAAACTGGTTCACTTTATTGGAAAAGATAATATTGTTTTCCACTGCATCATATTTCCAAGCATGCTAAAAGCCCATGGTAATTATATCTTACCAGATAACGTTCCTGCTAATGAATTTCTAAATTTAGAAGGTCAAAAACTATCTACTTCCAAGAACTGGGCGGTTTGGCTTCATGAATATTTAGAGGAATTCCCAAATATGCAAGATGTGCTCCGCTACACCTTAACAGCAAACGCTCCAGAAACGAAGGATAATGATTTTACATGGAACGATTTTCAGGCCAGAAACAATAATGAGTTAGTTGCTATTTTTGGGAATTTTATTAACCGCGTAGTTGTCCTTACGCACAAATATTACGGAGGCGTAGTACCGCAAGCGGGAGAATTGACCCCCGTAGACACAGAGACCATAATAACCCTCCAAAAATTTCCGGAAGCTCTCTCCAATTCAATCGAACGATATCGATTTAGAGAGGCGAGTCAGGAACTTATGAATTTAGCCAGGTTAGGAAACAAATATTTGGCCGATGAAGAGCCCTGGAAAGTTATTAAAACAGATGAAGAACGGGTAAAAACTGTAATGTATACAGCTTTGCAAATAGCTACAGCTTTAGC
>Ga0316204_10012149_pt1 | contig 10584 bp, 8 predicted proteins | sample 6monrhotite_MG_2_FD_205661 | JGI IMG/M metagenome (GOLD analysis project Ga0316204, IMG submission 205661) | Microbial mat bacterial communities from mineral coupon in-situ incubated in ocean water Damariscotta River, Maine, United States -... | ecosystem: Environmental > Aquatic > Marine >... | reverse complement strand
CGACGAGAAAGCCCTCAATGACGGTGCGGTTGATGGCATTATCTTCAGCCGCAAGGACACGCAAAGGGCGGTTGGGCAAACCGTGATTCAGGTCTGCCATCCCATTTGAACGCGGCGCGGCGCGCGTGTCTTCAATGGCTGAGGCAGACGGCGCGGCGACAGTAGACAGGCCAGCCTTGTCATGACGCTCCATGCTGGGCAGCTGTACAGAGAACCAGAAGCTGGATCCACCTTCCTTGCGCCGCTCATACCCGACTTCGCCACCCATCATTTGCGCCAGATGGCGCGTAATGGTGAGGCCGGTGGACGTTCCATCCATAACCCGCATGCCATCAGTGTCGGACTCGAAGAAGTTCTTGAACATCCGACCTTCGGCTTCACGCGGTACGCCGCGCCCGGTATCTTCGACGACAGCCTTCAAGCGCGCTTTGCCGGATTGCGATGCCACATCCATCCGGACGTTAATCTGCCCATTGGCGGTAAAACGCATCGCATTACGGATATAGGTAAACAGCATTTGTTTCAGCCGCGCGGAATCTCCGGCCAGAACGAGCTGGCTATCGCCCGTGACCGTCACGTTCAATTCCAGACCCTTGGCGATGGCTTTCGATTCCCACAACATGCGCGTGTCGCGTGCGAGACGTTCGGCAGTGATCTCTGCCGCCATCAGATTAAGCTGCCCGGATTCAATGATCGAGACATCCCGCAGATCGCCGACAAATCGCATCAGCATTTCACCGGCATCATAAATCTGGCGGTTCATTTTGCGGGTGTCGGTATCCAGCGTCTCGTCCTCGGACATGCGGCGGGACACGCCAATAATACCGGCAAGCGGGTTTTTGATGTCATGGCTGACGCTGGCGAGAAAAGCCGACTTGGCACGCGTGGCATCTTCACCCTTGCGGGCGGTCATCTCATGACGCCGGGCCAGTTCTCGCAGTGCCTTGGCCTGCGTTTCGACGCGAAGCTTGGCACCCTCCAGGGACGCATTCGCCTCAAAGGCCTCTTTCAAGGTTTTACGATACTGAGCGGAAATCCGAATGGTGACCGCGAGATATAAGAAAAGCACCACCGACAATCCATAAGCCGGAAGTGTGCCGATCATGACCAAATAGGCGGCCATCAATGAAATGGCAGGCACATTATAGGATATGATGCCAATGGGCCGAGTGGCCGATGATAGCGCTGCGCCGGCCGTCATACCTGCCACGATAAAGGCGACGGCAAAGTGAACGACCGATATATCTGTCGTCGGTAGAAGAAAAATCGACCCGCCCCAAAGCGCACCTGATAATGCCGTCATCACCAGAAAGAGTTTGTCGCGCAACGGTGGGAGACGTCCCCCAAGTGACACAGCATTTCGCGCCAATAAGAAACGCGCTGTGGACAAGAAGACGCCGGTGCCAAACCATGCGGCGACGTATATCGCTGGCGCGGCTGTCAGCAACATAGCACCGAGGATGACGCCATTTACGACATTCAGCGGAACGGCGGACAAGCCACTCCGGAAGAAAATTTCCATGCGGGCACGGTCGATCTCTTCAAGCGCATCTTCGGTGATGACACGCTCTTTTGAGGCCAGCTCTTCAGCTTTCCGTTCTGCCCTGCCTGTAAACTTTAATCCGAACACGCTGTTCCCCGCCATTCATGAAAGCGAATCACTCGTTTTCAGAAGGGCATAGGCATGGTGGCCAGAAGGTTAATTTTAACGGGTTTGAGCAAAAGGACCGGCAGTGGTGTTCTGCCGGTCCACAAAACTGACTTCAGGACTTTTTCGCCAACAGGTCGCGGATTTCCTCCAGCAACACTTGTTCTTTCGGCGGTTCCGCCGGTGCGGCGGGCGCTTCTTCTTCCTTCTTCTTCATCGAATTCATGCCCTTGATGATCAAGAAAAGCGCGAATGCGAGAATGATGAAAGCGATGACGTTATTGATAAACATACCGTAATTGATGGTCGCGGCACCCGCTTCTTGCGCGGCGGCCAATGTCGCATATTCACCATCACCCAGCGTGATGAAGAGGTTGACGAAATCCACCCCTCCCAGCGCCAGGCCGAGCGGCGGCATGAGAATGTCACTCACCAGCGACTTTACGATGGTTGAGAACGCGCCACCGAGAATGAAGCCAACCGCGAGATCGACCACATTGCCACGCATGGCAAAATCTTTGAATTCCTTGAGCATCAGCCCCTCCCTTGTTGTTACAAATTCGTAACACCGGCGCGCGGGCGTGTCATGCGGAATGTTGGGAGTGAGGAATTTGGTAGCGGAGGAGAGATTTGAACTCCCGACACGCGGATTATGATTCCGCTGCTCTAACCAACTGAGCTACTCCGCCACACATCGCGTTCAGCCCATTCGAGCTTGCGGTGCGAGGGTGGCCATATACTGCGCGTATCGAGCGCGTGCAAGCACCCGGTTTCATACAAATGGCGGCTTTTACATAGCGGGAGCGCGGCGGCCTGCCTATGTTGAGACGCTACCACAGGGATTCGGAGGGAATATGAGTCTGCTGGATGACGAAATCGCGCCACGACGCATCTTGATCCTGGCGGCCCACCCGGCGCCTCGACGCTCGGTTGCGGGCAAGGCGGTGCGCAAGGCCGCGCGTGAAGTTGACGGCGTTACTTTTGCCGATCTCTATGCCGAATATCCGCGTCAGGACATCAATGCTGACCGCGAGCAGGAGCGCGCCGAGGCCCATGATGTCATTATCTTCCTGCATCCCTTCTTCTGGTATTCTACGCCGTCCATTTTCAAGGAATGGCAGGACATCGTGCTGGAGCATGGCTGGGCGTTTGGCAGTTCGGGCAAAGCGCTGGCGGGGAAAATATTCTTCTCGGCTCTGACCGCCGGAAACCCCGAAGAAAGCTATTTTGCCGACGGGTATAATCATTTCACGCTCCGCCAAATGCTGACGCCGTTGGAACAGACAGCGGATTATTGCGGCATGGTTTATTTGCCGCCTTTTGCCTTTTTCCGTGCGGGACATGCCGAGGAAGGTAATCGCCTGAACGAGCATGTCGCCGAGTGGAAAGGCCTGCTGATGGCCTTGCGTGATCACAAGATCGATATCGAGACAGCGCGCCAACAGCCTTTGCTGAATGGTCAGCTGAAAATGCTGACAAGGGAGGCCTGATCCATGGATGGTATTCTTCTCAGCGCCACGATCTATCTCGTCGCAGCCGTCATTCTGGTGCCGATCTGTTCGCGCCTCGGGCTCGGGTCCGTCCTCGGTTATCTGATTGCTGGCGTCTTGATCGGCCCGGTCTTTGGTCTGGTTGGATCGGAGACCCAGGATTTACAGCATATCGCTGAATTTGGTGTGGTGATGATGCTCTTCCTGATCGGGCTGGAGCTGGAGCCGCGCGCCTTGTGGGATATGCGCATGCGCCTTCTGGGCCTTGGCGGTTTGCAGGTGACGCTGACCGCCGGACTGATCGCAGCAGGCTGTATGGCGATGGGGCTGAATTGGACCTTCGCGGTAGCAATCGGGCTCACCTTCTCGCTCTCCTCGACCGCCATCGTAATGCAATCGCTCGCCGAGAAAGGGCTGGATAAAGCCGAAGGCGGGCGCGGCAGTTTCTCCATTCTCTTGTTTCAGGACATCGCCGTCATCCCGATGCTGGCGCTTTTGCCTTTACTGGCCATGCCGCATCTGATGGGGTCGGGAATTGAAGAGGCGGCGCACGGCGTTGTCGATGCCGCGCACGCTGGCGGTGATCATGGCGCTGAGGCCGATCACGGTGCCAGCCTCAGCATTGTCGACCAATTGCCCGGCTGGGCCTATGGGCCCGTCGTGCTGGCCGCTATCGGAATTGTGGTCGGCGGCGGCATGTATCTCACCCGACCTTTGTTCCGCTTCATTGCGCGGTCCGGATTGCGCGAAATGTTCACCGCCGTGGCACTCTTTCTCGTGGTTGGCATCGCCCTTTTGATGACGCTGGTAGGCCTTTCGCCAGCACTCGGCACGTTTCTGGCGGGCGTGGTGCTGGCGAATTCGGAATACCGGCACGAGCTGGAGGCCGATATCGAGCCCTTCCGCGGACTGTTGATGGGCTTGTTTTTCATCACGGTTGGCGCGGGCATTCAGTTTGCGGTGTTCCTGGCCGACTGGGCGTTGATCCTGGGTTTGCTGGCGGCCTTGATCGCGGTGAAAGCCATTGTTTTGTTCGTGCTGGCCGTGATTTTCAAACTACGCGGCAAGGATCGCTGGCTGATGGCGTTATCACTGGCGCAAGCGGGCGAGTTCGGCTTTGTGCTCCTGTCCTTCAATGTTCAGAACGAGGTTTTACCGCCGGATCTGCAGCCCATATTGTCGCTATTGGTGGCACTTTCCATGCTGGTCACGCCGCTGCTCTTCATTCTCTATGAGCAGGTCTTCCACCGGAAATATGCCGAGACGATGCCAGAACGCGAGGCCGATGAGATCGACCAGCGCGGGACCACCATCATCGCGGGTCATGGCCGTTTCGGGCAGATCGTCCACCGCGTCTTACGGGCTGCTGGCTATGAAATCGTGGTGCTGGAGCATAAGAGCGAGTTCGTCGAAAACATGACCAAGTTCGGTGTCAAAACCTTCTATGGCGATGCCACCCGACCGGACCTTTTACATGCGGCAGGTCTGCATGAAGCCAAGCAATTTGTCGCCGCGATTGATGACAAGGACCAGATCACCGAACTGGTCAAACATGTTCGTCGCGAATGCCCCGATATCCACATCGTGGCACGGGCGATTGATCGCCATCACGTCTATCAACTCTATGCGGCGGGCGCGAATGACATCATTCGCGAGACGTTCGACAGTGCGGTTCGCGCCGCGCGTAGTGCGCTGGAAGGGTTAGGCGAGCATCCGTTCGAAGCCGAAAAAGCCGTACGGTATTTCGTTCGCCATGATCGCGAAACGCTGGTCAAGCTGGCCGCAGCTTGGCGCGAAGGCGAATCTATCTGGGATAATCCGGAATATCTGGCGATCGCGCGGCAACAGGCCGATTTGATGACTGAGACCATGAAGACGGACCGCTCCGCCGGACGCAATAACGCGCTGGAGCGCGCATGGATGCCACCTGACATTCGACCCGAAGAAGAAGTGGACGAGGACTGATGCAACCCGGTGATATTCGCATTGCGGCCAGTCAGCTGGCGACATTTTGCGCCGCCGCGTTGGTGAAGGCTGGCGCGAGACCCGAGGATGCCCAAGCGGTCGCCGACCATCTGGTGATGGCCAATCTCTCCGGGCATGACAGCCACGGCGTCGGTCTCTTGCCCGCATACGTCAAACACGCAGCTGAGGGCCTGGTGGATGTGAATGCAACACCGGATATTGTCCACGACAAAGGCGCGATCTTGAAAATCGAGGGCCATGATTCCTGGGGCCGGATTGCGGGTGAATTTGCCATTCGTACCGCCATGAAAAAGGCCGGCATGCTGGGCGTGTGTGCGGTCACGCTCTCCAATGCGCACCATCTCGGGCGCATCGGTGCCTATGGTGAAATGGCGGCGCAGGCGGGGTTTTCTGCGCTGTTTTTCGTCAATGTCACGGACCATGATCCAATGGTCGCACCCTATCAGGGAACCGATGCGCGCTTTGGCACCAATCCGGTCTGCATCGCCCTGCCCCCCACCAACACAAAACCCGCCTTCCTGCTGGACATGGCCACAAGCCGTATTGCGATGGGAAAGGCGCGGGTGGCCGCCAATAAAGGCCTGCGCGTGCCTTTTGGCTCCGTCCTTGATGAGGATGGCGCGCCGACGGATGACCCGTCCGGCTTTAAAGGCTTCGAGCAAAAAGGCGCACTGGCTCCCTTCGGTGATCACAAGGGCTATGGCTTGGCCTTTGCGGCGGAACTCCTCGCCGGCGTCTATTCCGGCGGCGGTACGATCCAGCCCGGCCATGAACGCCGTGGCGGGATCCGCAACCAAATGATCGCAATCGTCATGCAACCCGATGCCTTTGGCGATCCCGCTGCGATGGAACGCGAAACCGATGCGATGTGGGAATACGCCCTCGCCTCGCCGCCGGCCGACTGGGATAGTCCCGTCGTTGCACCGGGTGACCCGGAACGCTCCCTGCGCGCGCGCCGCTCGGCGGAGGGCATCCCGATGGATGCTGAAACCCTGAAACAGATGAATGCGGCGGCGGAAGCCGTGGGGGTTGAGGGGATGTTGGGTTAGCCCCTTCCCTTCCCGGTAAACGGCGTTCACTATGCTCCCAACACATTCGGGGAGAGACTTCATGAAACGTTTTTTTGCGGCCGCCATTGGCGTGGCTTTGCTGAGCGGTGCTGCTATTGCGCAGGACGAAACGCCGACCACGCCGACACAGGAGAATGTCGTCTATGGCATGGTGTCGGGCGCCGCGATGCTGATGGATGTTTATGTCCCTGAGGAGAGTAACGGGCTGGGCGTGATCGTCGTGCCGGGCTCGGGCTGGTATCGGCCGGAAATATATTCCGCGCCGCAGCTGAAGGACATTTCCAACCATCAATACATGCAGCAGGTCGTCGAGGCGCTTAACGCGGAGGGTTTCACCGCCTTTGTTATCAATCACCGCTCCTCGCCGGGCAATCGCTTTCCAGCGGCGGTGAATGATACGCGCCGCGCCGTGCGCTTCGTTCGTTTCGCGGCGGAAGCCTATGGCATTGATCCGGAGCGGATCGCGACGCTTGGCCATTCCTCTGGTGCCAACCTCGCGACGATGGCGGCGCTGATGGATGATGAAGCGGGCGATGGGCTGGATCCGGTGGATCAGACGTCCGCCGCCGTTCAGGCGACAGTTGGCATTGCCACGCCCTTCATGCTGGCAGGAGATCCGGCTACGGCCTCGTCTTATGCGGCGCAATCCATCGCGATGTATACGGGACGCCCGTTCTTTGGCATGGACAATCACTTTCAAGCGACCCCGCCAACCGCTGTTGCGGCCTCTCCGGCGACCTATGTCGATGTGAATGATCCGCCGCTCTATCTGATCGATGCCGTCGATGATCCCGTCGTGCCGCTCTCTCAGGGCGATTACATGCTGACCGTGTTGAACGAGGCTGGCGCGCGTTATGAGCACGTCCGCACGGATGGCGGCGAGCACGAACCAAACTTTGATATGGCAGCAATGGCGGCGTGGTTGGAAGCGACTTTGGGGGATTAAGCCCCCTTCGAGGCTCGCATTTCTTTGTCTCCCCCTGCTTGCGGGGGGAGTGTCGCGTAGAGACGAGGGGGGCGAATGGCGGGTGTGATCTTGCCCCCTCCGTTTCTCGCTCTGCTCGAAACACCTCCCCCGTAAACAGGGGAGGACAACTGAGGTCTCGAAGCACGCAGGAACGTCACATCCCGAAGAGGGCTTTCATTTCCGGCGGCAGGCGTTTGGGGCGACGTGTTTCCATGTCGATGAAGGTCCAGGTGGTGAGGACTTTGGCGGATGGTTTGTCAGCACCCACTTTGCGGATATCGACATGGCGCGGACAGCGCACGCCCTTCACCGCATCGACCCAGGTACGCAATTCCACCTCATCGCCAAGTTTCAACTCGCGATGATAGTCGATCTCGTGGCGCAGAACGATCCATAGGCCGAGGGCCTGTAACGCGTCAGGGGCCACCGCCTCCCAGTGGCGCTCCGCCATCTCTGCCGCCCAGCGCAGATAGACCAGATTATTCACATGCCCCATGAAGTCGATCGCATCATCCTCCACCGTCAGGGTGTGAAGGAAGGCGGTCTCAAAAGTGGTGGCGAGTGCCGTCATTACTTTTTCGGCGCAGCGATGTGGATCGGATGGCCGAGCGCCGCGAGTGCAGCTTCAGCGAAAGCCTCGGTCAAAGTTGGATGGACGTGGACCGTTCCGGCGATGTCTTCCAGACGCGCGCCCATTTCCATCGCCAGTGCAAATTCTCCGGAGAGTTCGGAAACGTGCTTGCCCACTGCATGAATGCCGAGAATGACATGGTCAGATTCGCGTGCCGTGATGCGAACAAAGCCACCATCACTGCCGCCCTCCATAGAGAGATAACGGCCATTGGCGGCGAGTGGGAATTTGCCGGTAATGACGGTTTCGCCTTGGGCCTTGGCCTCATCGGGTGTAACGCCAACGCCGACAACTTCCGGATCGGTGAAGCAGACAGCGGCAATGGCGACCGGATCAAATGCCGTCTTGTGCCCGGCGATGATCTCGGCGACGCGCTCACCTTGAGCGGTTGCGCGGTGCGCCAACAGCGGTTCGCCGGTCAGATCGCCCAACGCATAAACGCCGCGCATGCCGGTCTCACAGCGCTCGTTGACTTGCAGGAATTTCCCGTCATTCGGGATGCCCATTGTCTCCAGACCCCAGCCCTTCATATTCGGCTTGCGGCCTACGGAGACGAGAATATTGTCGGCTTCCAGACGCTCGGTCTCGCCCTTGGGTGTTTCGAATTCGAGGAAGGTCTTGCCGCCCTCTTCGACCACACCCTTGGCCTTAGACGAGGTGTGAACGGTGATGCCGTTTTCTTTCAGCCAACGCGAAATCGGGCGGGTCAGCTCCTTGTCATAGACAGGCAGGATATGATCCAGCGCCTCGACGAAGGTGACCTCTGATCCCAACTTGCGATAGGCAATGCCCAGCTCCAGTCCAATATAGCCACCGCCAACGACGACCAGTTTCTTGGGCAGTTTGGTCAGGTCCAGCGCGCCAGTGGAGCCGATGACCTTGCCGCCAAACTTCAAGAAGGGCAGTTCGACCTCGACAGACCCATTGGCGAGGATGACATTCTTCGCCGTTATTTTCTGGGTTGAACCATCTTCCAGCGTGACGATGCAGGTCTTGGCATCTTCAAATTCTGCCCAGCCGGAAATGGCGCGGACTTTGACGGCTTTCAACAAGCCCTCAACGCCGCCTGTCAGCTTGCCAACGATTTCGTCTTTCCAGGCGACAAGGCCCTTCATGTCGAGCTTTGGCTTGGCCGATAGCGAAATGCCCAGCGCCGCGCCGTCTGCGTGGTGGCTCATCTCGTGGAATTTGTCGGCGGCATGGATGAAGGCTTTGGAAGGGATACAGCCGCGATTGAGGCAAGTACCGCCCCAGCCATCTTTATCCACGATAATCGTGTCCAGCCCCAACTGGCCCGAACGAATGGCCGCCGGATATCCACCGGGGCCACCGCCCACTACCAGTACTTCACAGGTCAGATCGCTCATGCCGCATTCCTCGTCTTGAAATCTGGCGAGGGTTTAACCGGGCACGGCATTCAGGGGAAGGGGCAGCGATGCATGGCGGGTATTCTATTCCGCCGAAACGCACTCCGCCGGGCGCGCATAGAGCGATACCGAATTCACCCATTCGCCGCTGTCTTCATCTCGAGTCTGAGAGATACGGGCCCATTCGCCATTCTCATAGGTTTCAAACCAGACATTTCGTTCAGGGCTTTCCGGATAGACTTGCCATAGATGCAGGCGGCCATCTTCGAGCACTTGTTGGTGCAACTCCATCACCAGATTGCTGGTGGAGTGGTGCCAAGCCGTTTTCCAGACGCCTTCGGCCTCATCATAAATCCGGATATTAATGCCACCGCCGGATTGCTCGCGATAGCCAAAGCCGGGATCATACCATTCATCAATGATGGCGCGTCCGCCGAGGCCATAGCGCCCATTCCAATGAGCGTAATAGGGTTGGGGCTCTGACCAGCTATCGGTTTCGACATCCCAGTTCAAAAACTGAACATCAAAATCACCGACCATGAAAGCAAATTGAGAAAACTCTTCCGGCATGCCTTCGGCGGATGATCCATAATCTCCGCACCAGCGGACCCCCTCGCCCACGACTTGGGCGTTTGCGGCGGTCGTTGAAAGCAATGCAAATGCAAGAACGGAAATTGCGCGTTTCATGGTGATCTCCCCGAGTTGTGGAAGATCATGCCAAAATTATCGCGCGCGTCGCCTCACGATGGCGTGAGGAAGAGCCACTCTGTCGGGCATGAGTCATTTGTTGCCCCCTCACCCTAAGTTCTCGTCGCTTCGCGATTTCGCACTCTTCCCTCTCCCTCGAGGGAGAGGGGAAATATGCAAACTAGATAAACAGCGTCGCCGGGTTTTCGAGATAGCCTTTGACGCGCTGGATCAGGACGGCGGCTTCATAGCCATCGACAATGCGGTGATCGAAGCTGGAGGAGAGGTTCATCAGCTTGCGCGGTACAACGCGGCCACCAGCATCAAAGCGCGGCAATTCCTGCATCTTGTTGACGCCGATAATGGCGGTTTCCGGAAGGTTGATCACCGGTGTCGTCACCAATCCACCAATCGCGCCCAGCGACGTGATGGTGATGGTAGAACCGGACAGCTCGTCCTTGGTGGCTTTGCCATCGCGGGCGGCTTTGGCCAGGCGACCCAGCTCAGCGGCGAGTTCCCAGACATCCATAGCTTCGGCGTGTTTGATGGTTGGCACCATCAGGCCGTTTGGCGTCGCCGTGGCCACTCCCAGATGGACCCCTTCATATTTTGTCAGAACGCCCGCGTCGGTGTCGTAATGCGCATTGGCTTGCGGTGTTTGCGGCAGGGCGCGGCACAGTGCGGCGGCGAGGAAAGGAATGAGGGTCAGCTTGGGCTGATCGTCGCGCTTGGTGGCGT
>Ga0316204_10012148_pt1 | contig 10585 bp, 11 predicted proteins | sample 6monrhotite_MG_2_FD_205661 | JGI IMG/M metagenome (GOLD analysis project Ga0316204, IMG submission 205661) | Microbial mat bacterial communities from mineral coupon in-situ incubated in ocean water Damariscotta River, Maine, United States -... | ecosystem: Environmental > Aquatic > Marine >... | reverse complement strand
CCGTTTGACACCTTAACAACTCAGATTCTATACGATTGGATTAAAGGCTATTTTTCAGACACGACTCAATAATTTTCTTTAACTGTCTTGCGCTAATAACGTTTCAACAATAGGGCATTTCTGAGATCCCTTTCCGACATTACAGGCACTAATTAAATCTGTCAGTGTGTTTTGTAAGGCTTGCAGGTCGCGGATCTGTTTAGCGATCTTTTCACTTTTCTCTTCCGCACGGATTCGTACATCACGACAATGCCCGTCACCCATTTCAATTAAGTCCGCTATCTCTTGTAGGCTGAAGCCTAATTTCTGGGCACGCTTAATAAATTGTATTTGCTCAAGTACCTTCTCTGAATATTTTCGAAATCCCTGTTCCGGTTTTAAAGGCTCTTTAATAAGGCCTATTTTCTGGTAATAACGTACCGTCTCAACATTAACGCCCGCGGCGGTTGCAAGCCTTCCTATCGTGTATTCGGCTTGATTAGGCTGTTTCATTGTCCAATACCCGCTTGACTCCGTACTTAGGTACAGAGTTTATACTGCTGTGATTCAAAATCAAATACGGACCTCAACTTGCTGTATACCGCACTTTGGAACATTGATTCACCACCGGCGCGATGTTGTGCAATGAGTACGCAACATGACTGATTGCTGCTCTTCATCATGTGAAACTAAACCTAAAACAAGCAAACTTAATTGTCCTGTATGTGGTGAAAAATGTTTGCATGTTTCTTTAAAGGCGATGCTACATCATGTTAAACAGCCCTGGGCTTTTTCATTTTCTGATGAGCAATATTATTATTGTGGCAACCCAGGCTGTGATGTTGTTTATTTTTCTGCTACAAATAAAATCATTCATGTTTCAGAAGTTAGGCCGCCTAATAAAGACGAGGACTTAATTTGTTTTTGTTTTGGTATTACGAGTTCAGATGCGACTATAAATAAAGGCTTAAAAGACTTTGTGGTTGAGAAAACCAAAAGTTCAATGTGTTCATGTGAGACGGCTAATCTATCGGGCCGATGCTGTTTAAAGGATTTCCCTAAATTTAAATAATCTAACTCGCTTGAATACCGTCTTTAATCATTTCATATTTAAGTTTTATATTGAGCTCTTTTAGCATCTTGGTATTATCAATACGGCGTGATTCTTTTAAGTAAGACAACATGCCTGCGGTCATCACTTGCTCCGCCTCTTGCATTGAGACTTGCGGTGGTCTTGGTAACCCCAAAAAATCTGCCACCTGATTAAACCAGTCTGTCATTGTTCCCGGATGGCCATCTGAAACATTAAAGACTTCACCGCTTTTTGCCTGTTTAGCCGCCGCAACGCAAATCATTGCCAGATCATCTGCGTGAATACGATTAGTGAAACCACATTCGGCCTCATTTAATACCGGTAGTGCTTTTTCTAGACGTTCGCGTGGCAGGCGTCCCGGCCCATAGATACCCGGTACGCGCAGAATGACAAAAGGGACTTCGTTATTTTTTGCCCACTGTGCCAACTGCTGTTCCGCGTCTAACCGTCTCAGACCGCGATCTGTACCCGGCGCAAGCGGGGATTGTTCGCTTATCCATTCACCCTGGCTATCGCCATAAACCGCCGTGGTACTGATCAAAACCACTTTTTCAGGCAGGTTATTAAGTTCGATACTCGCAAGCCAATTAGCCATGCGTAAATCTTTCGTTCCCGTTTGGGGTGGCGGAGCGAAATAAAACACCAGATTATCCTTATATTCCGTGCTGCTCAGCGTTTCTGTATTATCTAAATCGGCCTGAATTGGTGCTATATCAAGCGCTGACAAGGCTTGCGCCGACTCCTTGCTATGCACCATACCGGCTGGCGTTGTGCCCTCATGCCGATATAACGCGGCAACTCGGCGGCCAATATCGCCACAGCCAATGATGGTAATTTCTTGCATAAGTTTCACTTCAGTCTAAAAATCAGAGATAATCCCGAGCCTTTCAGTCAGGCTTAATCGAACAAGTAGTATTGTTATGAAATTCTCTGTTGTTGTCGAACCCAATGGCCCCTCTTTTGAGGTAGCCGCCGATGAATCTATTCTTGATGCTGCTATGCGTCAGGATATACCACTTGCCTATAGTTGTCGTGATGGCCTATGCGGTGCCTGTAAGGCAAGAATCCTGGCCGGTGGTGTGACATATCCCGATGATCGTCCTGAAGCACTGACTGATGCCGATCAACAGGAAGGGCTAGCCTTACTTTGCCAAGCACGACCAACCAGCGATCTTCGTCTTGAAGCCAATATTGCCGATGCCATTGCCGGTATACCGATCCGTAAAATGCCTTGCCGTGTTTCATCAAGCGAACAACTTAGCCATGATGTTATGCGCATTATCCTGACACTGCCGGGTAAAATTAAGTTCAGTTTTCTTGCCGGTCAATATATCGACTTTCTTTTGAAAGATGGCCACCGCCGCAGCTATTCTATTGCCAATGCACCGCATGATGGCGAGCACATCGAACTGCATGTACGTTATGTTAAAGGAGGCGAGTTTGCTGAATACGCCTTTGGCAATATGCCTGAAAAAGCCATGCTCCGCATTGAAGGCCCGCTCGGTACTTTTTATTTACGCGAAGAATCTGATCGTCCGCTCATTTTTATGGCAGGCGGCACCGGTTTTGCTCCCGTGAAAGGTCTCATCGAACACAGTCTCCACATCGGCCAAACTCGACCTATCCATTTATACTGGGGAGCTCGCGCTTTGCGTGATCTCTATGATCCGGAAATGGCACAGCAATGGGCAGACCAGCATTCACATATTCAATTTGTGCCGGTTCTATCCGACCCCGAGGCAGACGATAATTGGAATGGCCGTACTGGATTTGTTCATGATGCAATCATGGAAGATTTTTCTGACTTATCAGGATTTGATATTTATGCAGGTGGCCCGCCAGAAATGGTTAATGCCGGTTTCGATAATTTCCGCACCCGTGGTTTAACGCCAGAACATTATTTCTCTGATTCTTTCGAATATGCGCGCGATAAAAAATAATTAAATATTATTCGACGAGTAATTGCAGTCCTTTACGATAACATTCTGCGGCTTGCTTGGATTCATTTAATTTTTCCAGCAGATCGCCCAATGCACGATAGGTTGTTGCCGTTGGTAAAATACCCAGGCTGGCATCAAACCATGCACGCGCTTTACCCCATAGCTCATTACGTACAGCTAAGCGTGCCAATACATCAAGTAATACATAATCGTCACTATGCTCTTGCTGCCATTGCTCAGCTAAAGCGAGTTGTCTTATCTTGTCACTCGCTTGTGCTTGCGCATATAACTTAAGCAAACCACGATCCCAATTATTGGAAAGATGTTTATGTAACAATGAAACGACTTCATCGTCTTCACCATAGCCAATAATTCTTTGTATATATTGCTCAAGCACAACCGTATTCGCACGAACTATTTTTGGCATATTCGACCAATATTCTTTTACTTGATCTGCTTGTGTTGCTCTTTCGAGTAATTTAATAAATACATCAGATTCTAAATTGAGTTGCTCATCGGTATTGAATAATTTGTTTTTTCGAGATAATGGTAACAACTCATATAACTTGTCCCAATCTTGTAATTCAATATAGATACGAATCAACAATTTCAATACATGTGGATCCTTTGGCGCAATCGTGCGGCAATGCATTAACGTAGCAAGCGCTTGTTCCAACTGCCCATAGCGTAATTGTAAATCTGCTTGCGTTAAACTAACCGCCACATCTGCACCCGGTGTGGTTGCATGCGCCAAGGCAAGGAAATCATCGCGACGCTTATCATCACCTTGTTCTTGCGCCGCACTTGCTGCGGCTAAATAATTTATAACCGGCGCCTCACTATCATCAACATTCTTAATTAATAATTTTTCTGCTTTTTTCCAATTTCGCTGTGCTAATTCAAGTAAGCCTTGATTAAGGTTTATTCGCGCTAACTTGTTACGACGCTGTATTCGCCATTCACGTACTCGCTCACCAACACTCCAACTATTAGAAATAAATCTCAATACTATATAGAAAATAATAAAACTAATTCCAATAGCCAAAGCTGCAAATGTCAGGCTAAGTTCAACAACCCAAGGTGCGCGTGAAATTAATACATAGCCTGTGTCTTGTATTGCAAATATGGCAATAACAACAGCTAATAATATTACAAGCAGAACTTTAACCAGCCATGTCATTTCGACTGTTTCTCCTTGTCTTTAATTTCTTCTTTCTTAGCGGGTGTTTCCGCTAAGCTCGGCCCATTTTGCGTAGCTTCAAGCATTGCCAATGCTTGACTGATATCGGGATATGCCGGTTCTAACTGTGTTTGTTTTAGCGATTCCAATTCTACTGTTATCGCCTCAACAGCCGGTTGTTGTGAATTAAAGTACTCTCCCAGCCAGCTACTTGCTTCCTCCAAGCTCGACTGAAAAAGCGCTGTATTACTTTGCAATAAAGCAAGCCGTGCTATTTCTAATTTCAGACCCAATGCTTGCCTGAGTTGCCGGATTTCTTGCTCGCCGAGTAATGGAATAATTTTTTTATCCGTACGACGTATGGTTACGAGTGTTTTCATTTCAGACCATATAGCATCTGCATGTTTTTGCCATTCCGCAATTTCTTTTTCACTATCCACCGCGGGGGCTTTGCTTGTATCAACTTGCTTGTTGCGTCCAGGATCAACAATGGATAGTTTTTTAACTTGTCCGACTAAAGCGGACAATCTCAAGCTCAGGCCTTCAATATCAATTTCCTTTACTGATCTAAGAGCGGCTATTTCTTTATTAAGAGTGCCACGAATTTTATGCAAGGCAGGATCAGCAAGTCTTGCAAGTTGTTTGTCGGCTAATTCTAATGCAACCAATGCTGTGGCTTTATCTTTGAATAACTGCAAACGCATATTTGCTTGTATCAAGGTATAACGAATCTCTGCAACAGCCCAGTCATAACGCTTACGACCTAATTTCTCAGTTACCTGTTCTAACTGAGTAGACATTGCTTGTTGCTGTTGTTTCAGGGCTGTATTTTCCAAATCGCTATTAATACGAGTATCTTGCTGCGCCCGTTGCAAAGATTTTACTTGTTTTTCCAGATCATTGATAAATTGTGATTGCTTGGTTTTCTCTTGTTCACTATTGAACCATACATACACAGCACCACCAGCAGCAGCTAAGGCGAGTAACAAACTAATAATGACAACGACGGGTAATATCGAAAAAGAGCTTTTTTCATCGATACTCTCTACTTGTTGTTGTTCTTCTGTTGTCTCATTATCAGTCATTCATATTCTCCGCGACTACTTTTTATTCAACCATGCTTCAATTGCATTAACCACACCTTTATTCTCGGGTTCGTTAACAACAACTGTATCTGAAAACCCCAGTTTCTCGGCAAGCCCTTTTATACGCTCGCTCACAATCACTAATGGGCATGAGTATAATTTTTTCTTCTGTTGAATATTTAAACTCGAATTCTCAATGATATCTACAAAATTCTGCAAGGTTTCACCACTGGCTATAGTAATAATATCAATTCCATCTTCGAGTTCTTGTAACAAATGTTCGCTATCATGATCTGGGCAATGACGGCTATATACTTCAGCATAATCAACCAACGCTCCCATTTCACGTAAGCCATTCGCTAAGGTTTCTCTACCACCAACACCACGTACAATTAATATTTTTTTGCCTGTCAGTTTTTCATCTTTAAACTTATTCAATAGTGCTTCACTATTCATTGTATTATCTGGCTCTCTACTGACCAGCAAACCCGCTTGTTGAAGCGCGTCACTGGTAGTCGGGCCAACTGAGGCGATACAAGTACGTAATGGCCAGGCCGCTATTGGTAGTAATGATAATGAATAGCGTACTGCATTCTGGCTAATGAAAATAATCCAGTTATAACCCGATACAAATTTACAGCGTTCAATGGACTCGGTATCTGCGCTTGCCTGAATCTCCAGGGTTGGAAAGCTGCACGCTTGACCACCGGCATCATTTATCTGCTGAATGAGATCAACAGCCTGTTCAACAGGTCGCGTTACCATCACCCGAATATTCTGTAAGCGATTGCTCATAAGTTCTCGTTGTAGAGAGCCTCCAAAATAGTATCTGCACCGCGGGCTAATAATTCTTCTGCCAATGCTGTTCCCATTGCTTTCGCTTCATCAGGCTTGCCGAAAATAGCGCTACGTAAGATTTCACTACCGTCAACTTTGCCAACTAAACCACGCAGCTGCAATTGATCATCATTCAATTCTGCGAAACCGGCAATTGGAACCTGACAACCACCTTCAAGTCGCGCATTCATGGCGCGTTCTGCATCAACACAAATATGTGTGATCGGATCATCGAGTACGGCAATTAAATTATTTATTCTTGCATCATCATTTCGGCATTCAATACCAATCGCACCCTGACCGATGGCGGGTAGGCTCACTTCAGGGCTTAATGAAGTCCGGATACGTTCATCAAATCCAAGTCGCTTCAAACCGGCGCAAGCGAGAATAATGGCGTCGTAATCACCCGCGTCTAATTTGGCCAAGCGTGTGTTTACATTACCGCGCAAATCTAAAATCTCTAAATCGGGGCGCGCCTCACGTAACTGACTTTGGCGACGTAGGCTTGATGTGCCAAGACGTGCGCCCTGTGGAAGATCAGTTAAATCCTTATAGTCATTTGATACAAAGGCGTCACGTGGATCTTCACGCTGTAAAATCACGGGCAAATAGAGACCTTCCGGCAACTCAACAGGCACATCTTTCATTGAATGCACTGCAATATCAGCATCACCATCTAACATAGCGCGCTCAAGTTCCTTTACAAACAAGCCCTTACCACCAATCTTGGCCAGCGGGGTATCAAGAATTTTATCGCCCTGAGTAGTAAAAGTGACTAATTCCACCTCCAAACCAGGGTGTGCCTCAATTAGCCTGGCGGACACATGTTCTGCTTGCCACATTGCCAAGGGACTCTTACGAGTTGCTATACGTATATGATTTTCAGACATTTTTTATTAAATTCCTATCCATGCCACAGTCTGGCCGGTGTGCTCAAATTTTAAATCTTAAATTTTCTGTACTTATAAGGGATATTTTACGCCATCCGCACTGTCACAAGCTATAATAACTGTATGTTTTAAGAGTTTTATTTATATGCGCCTATATCAACGATTACTCGCCGGCCTTGCTGGACTATTACTACTCTCATCTGCTCAAGCAACTGGGATAGAGCTCACCGATCTCAGCGATTTTCAGGCCGACACGGCAAAATCAAAGTCTCAACAATTACCCATCCTTGTCATGTTTTCTGCTAGTTATTGCGGCTATTGCTCAACCCTCAAAGAAGAATTCCTTAAACCCATGCTACTTAGCGGCGACTATGCCGACAAGGTAATTATTCGTGTGCTTGAAATTGATGGGGCAGATGATATTCGTGATATCAATGGGGCTAAAATTGATCCTGAATCATTAGCCAATCGCTACAATATTCAACTCACTCCGACCTTGACCTTCATTGACCCGCGCGGCAAAGAGCTAGCTCCACGTCTTACTGGTATGACGACTATCGATTTTTTTGGTGGCTACCTTGATGATGCAATTGATAACTCACTTATTCAATTACGTGGCGGTTATAAATTCAGTTCAACAAAGTAACCGAGCTATCCCTTCGATTTTAATAACCGGCGCAGTACTGTGACATGTCGTCGACTTACATCTAGTCGCTCATCACAACCTGACAATAAAACATAACTCCGGCCTAAACTATCACGTTCAATCCCTATTACCGCATTAATAGCTATCAAGGCATTACGATGTATGCGAATAAATTCATCAGAAAATTCTTCTTCCAGCGCTTTTAACGATTCTTCAATTAATGACGTGCCACCAAAATGCCGCATTTCAATATATTTTTGGTCGGCACGAAAATATTGCACGCTCGAAACGGGTATTAATTGTAAGTCGCCACGCAATTTAACACTAATATGACTACGTTTACTTTCATCGCTCGTTTGAATTTCTTTTAATTGCCCATGTCGCAACTGACGTGCTTTTTTTAAACTGGCTGCCAATTGTTGCGCTTGAATTGGTTTTAACAAATAGGCAATTGCTTGTGCTTCAAAAGCAGCAAGGGCATGTTCATCATAAGCCGTGGTAAAAATAATTGCCGGTGCATTTTCATGCTTTGCGAGATGCATCGCAACCTCTAAACCATTCATTCCCGGCATATGAATATCTAACAATAAAACATCTGGTTGCAACGAAAGTACCTGTTCTATTGCTTGCATACCATTCGCCGCCTCACCAACGACCTGATGATCATCATCCAGATCTTGCAGCATCGAAACTAAACGGTCGCGTGCTAATTTTTCATCATCGACAACCAGAATTTTCACAACACATCCTTATATAATAATGATGTAGGAATATCGATACTTGCGGTGTATTTATTTTCTTCTATTACTATTTTTAGACGCGATTCCCCTTCATATAAAGCATCTAATCGCGCATTGATATTATTATGCGCCAACTGATTACCTTTATTTGAAGGTCTACAATGTTCATTTGAACTATCGCAAGGATTTGTTACTTGCAGACTTAAAACTTGATCATTATTTATATGCTGTGCATTAATAATTACGGTTCCACCATCAGGCAAAGGTTCTATTCCATGAATTACTGCGTTTTCAATTAAAGGTTGAAGTAATAAGGGTGGAATCATATCCTGCTCTGCATTGCCATCGATATGCCATTCAACACAAAGCCGTTCACCTAGGCGGAGCATTTCAATCTGTAAGTAACTTTTACAAATTGCAATTTCTTCATTCAATGTTATTTGTTTATTAGTGTCAGATAAGCTAGCGCGAAATACTTGCGATAAATTTTCAACCGCTTGTTCTGCCAACTTAGGATCTGAACGTGTGAGGCTAGCTATAATATTCATGCTATTAAACAGAAAATGTGGGCGAATTCTTGCCTGCAAAGCTTCAATCCGGGACATGTTCTCGGCACGCATTGAGTTATTTGATTGATATTGTAAATAGAAATAACGCAGCGTCAGTAATGACACAATCACACTAATACCAAGATTACGTAATAAAAACTCAATATGTTCGATTGTACCTGCACCTAGATTGGGTAAGGCAATATAGCTAAATGCGATTTCGCTGACGATCAGCGTCACAACATTAATAACGAGAAAACTGACTACCCCGGCAAGGGCATTGTTTAAACACGCTAATATCGGTCGGCTCAGACAAAGCAGTAATACACTACTCAAGGCAACCCATTGTACGAATAGAGAAATAAGCCCTAGATCCAGCCAGACCTTGCCTATATCGCTTGCTGCAAGGGTAATAATAAATGCCAATAATTCCGCAATGATAATAACCAGCAGCAAAATCCGGATGCTACATAAATCTGGCAAAAACAGCCCCTGCTCAAATTGCGGTGGTGATTGACGATCTGACGGCTTCATGCGATTCCCATTTATTATTACTTATATCCATACATCGTATTCGTTAAAGTTTAGCAGTCTTTTCATGCCTCATTGTGAGAAATCGTCTATACTTCGCGCAGTGTAAATCATTGATATGACAGAGACTATGAGCGAACAAGACAAAAAACCCTGGGGCGGCCGGTTTACCGCTGCAACAAATGAATTTGTTGAGCAATATACGGCATCGATTGATTTCGATAAGCGGCTGTATCGCTATGATATTGCGGGTTCCAAGGCGCATGCCCAAATGCTCGCGCATGTTGATGTGCTGAGCCAATCTGAAGCCGATAAAATCATCCAGGGTCTCGATGATATACAAGCGGATATAGAACGGGGCGATTTTGCGTGGTCTGTCGCGCTTGAAGATGTTCATATGAACATCGAAGCTCGACTCACTGACCGGATCGGAGCCGTTGGCAAAAAATTACATACCGGCAGATCGAGAAATGATCAGGTCGCCACTGATATTCGGTTATTCTTGCGGGAAGAAGTCGATCTGCTTTGTGATGGACTTATTTCATTGCAACAAGTTTTACTCAAACTTGCCGAAAGAGAAGCCGATACCATCATGCCTGGCTTTACCCACTTGCAAACGGCTCAACCAGTTACTTTTGGTCATCACATGATGGCGTGGTTTGAAATGATCGAACGGGATAGGCAACGGTTTGTTGATGCGCGGAAACGGATTAATGTCTTACCGCTAGGTGCTGCTGCTTTGGCCGGGACCAGTTACCCTATTAATAGAGCATATACCGCCAAGTTGCTTGATTTTGACGCCGTCGCAGAAAATTCTCTGGATGCAGTCAGTGACCGTGATTTTGCAATTGAATATTGTGCTAGTGGTACTTTATTAATGATGCATCTGTCACGCTTCTCGGAAGAGTTAGTTTTGTGGTCATCGGCACAATTTAATTTTGTCGATCTCGGTGACAGTTTTTGCACCGGTTCGTCAATCATGCCACAAAAGAAAAATCCTGACGTTCCTGAATTGGTGCGGGGTAAATCTGGTCGTGTCTATGGCAATTTAATTTCATTACTCACCATTATGAAATCACAACCGCTTGCCTACAATAAAGATAACCAGGAAGACAA
>Ga0316204_10012147_pt1 | contig 10586 bp, 5 predicted proteins | sample 6monrhotite_MG_2_FD_205661 | JGI IMG/M metagenome (GOLD analysis project Ga0316204, IMG submission 205661) | Microbial mat bacterial communities from mineral coupon in-situ incubated in ocean water Damariscotta River, Maine, United States -... | ecosystem: Environmental > Aquatic > Marine >... | reverse complement strand
CCATTGAGTGGGTTTGAGTCTTAATATACCCGGTAGAGAGATCGGGTGCATGATGTTCATGTGCCAAATCTTTCTCAGTATCTTCATCGGGTTGATCAAGCTTGACCCCGGGCTCGGTTTGTTTCACAGGATCGAGATCAAAGGCCATAAGAGCGGCCGAAGTTGTTCCGTATTCTCTCTCAATGTACTGTGTCGGTGAACCGTCGTAACAAACATGCCCATCGCGGATACAGATCACGCGATCGACGAGGTTCAACAGGTATGCCTCGTGCGTCACCATGATGATGGTTTGCTCGGTATTATTCACAGAAATAGTTTCCATGATTGTGTGAGAAGATTCACGATCGATCGAAGCGGTTGCTTCGTCGAAGATAAGGATTGGAGCATTTTTAAGGAGCGCCCGAGCGAGTGTGATCCTCTGTTTCTCGCCGCGTGAAAGCTCGACTCCATAATCTGATAGGCGGGTCTCGAAGCCCTTGGGCAATCGTGCTATTACCTCGTCAGCCCCGGTTAATTTGCACGCCTGTTCGACATCCTCAAGCTTGGCATCCTCTCGAGCATATCTCAAGTTTTCATAGATCGTTGCGTTAAATAAGAATACTTCTTGGAACGCGATCCCAATCGCAGAGCGGAGGGTTGAGAGTGGAAGATCAGATGTGTCGGAACCGCCAATGAGAATCTTGCCTGATGTAGGGGATATGAATCTCGGCATGAGGTTGATCATCGTGCTTTTGCCCGAACCACTCGGCCCAGTAATCGCAACCCGTTCGCCCGCGCGGACAGTAAAACTGATACCTCGGAGCACCTCGGTTGCATCGTCATACGCAAAGACGACCTGCTGGAACTCAACATCACCGGACAATGTCTTTGGTCCATTATGCGTTCCTCCACCCATGACCCCCTTGTCATGAATCGGCTCATCGAGCATGTCGAATACCCGGCTGACACTCGCGGTCGCCTTGGATGAATGACCTACGCCGCTGATAATTTCGAGTACCGATGGGTACAGCATCATGACATATCCGAAGAACATCATGAACTCGCCGCCCTTCATGTTCCCTTTAATCACCTCGAAGGCGCCGTAAGCGAGCAGAAGAATGGTGCCAAGCCCAACAAGGAGATCGGCGGTCACTTTTTGTGCAAAGTGAAACCGCTGGGACTTGATCTGGCTTTTCCGACTTTCATCGATTGCCTCGTGGAATGTAGCGCTCTCTCGAGCTTCAGCCGAGAATCCTTTGACAACCTCGATACCGAGGAACTTTTCGACAATGCTTCCATAGGCAAGTGATAGATTCTCCTGTGCTTCGGTATGGCTTAGCTTGATCGGAGATCTAAAGAACCGATAGGTCACAAACTGCAAGGGCAGGATGATAATTGAGGCAAGCGCAAGCCGAATATTCATCACGCTGATGACCACAATCAAGATCTGAAACTTGAGTAGATTGAGCAAGAGCAAGGGAAACTTCTCTTGGATAAACGCCTGGATCTTATAGGTGTCATCCATCACCCGGGCCCCGACACTGCCAGGTTGGTTCGAGCGATAGAAACGCAAGCTCAGTTGCTGAAGATGATCAAAGAGCTGTTTTCGAAGCGAGAAGCAAACATCTTCACTCGTTCTGAGAGCCAACATCCTGCTCGTATAGAACAGCATGTTTCGGACGATATAGCTCAGGAATAAACCTGCAAGAATCGCGCTGAGAAGTTTCCATTGCCCCCCAAAGACTTCGGCGAGTTGAGAATCAGAGAATACGTCATCAATCAAAAGTTTGATAGCAAATGGCGGAGCGAGATCGGTAAGCGCCAATAAAATCAGCAATGAGATAACAAAGAACAACTGCTTCGTATGAGATCGCAGCAGCCCAAATATCGACCCCGAAGCCGAAGATTCTACAAACTGGTTTTCCTCATTTGAGGCCATTGGTCTCCCAAAGCGAACTCGTTTCGACCGAATGGCGAACACGATATTCTAGTTGCTTACTCATCAATCTAATCGGTAAGCAACATGTTGCAGAGTAAAGGTTTACCGGCAACTCATTGCAAAGTTGAACAAGAATGAAGATTATCATCCTATACGCTATATCGTCGAATTGCACGCGATAACTCTTCTACCAAGATTGGGAAAATTGAGTTTTACTGGGAATTTATATCATTCAAATATGAATTTAGGTAAGTAATGAAAAACCGCTCCCGAGTATTTCGGGAGCGGCAAGAATGCTGGAGTATTTCATGAACGATCAGGAAATATCAGATCGGGCGGATAACAGGATCATTGTCCCCGTTGCTACTACCGCCTGGACGGGGTCGACCACCGACAAACGGATCACCCGAAGCATCGCAGAAGCCTGGAATCCAGATGGATCGGTATGTGAGCAGGTCCTGGAAGTCGATGTCGCCATCGCCATCGATATCAGCAAGGGCGTTCCCGGTGGTCCACCAGTTGACAAAGATCTGGAGGTCGGCAACATTGATGATACCATCGCCGTTCAAATCACCTGGGCAGCTGGTAGTGAACGGGTTGCAACCTTCGAAGATCGGTATTCCAGTTTCAGAACCATAGACTTTCACTCTGAATGCTTCGACAGTTTTTTCGGATCTATAGACGCTACCGGGAACACCGATTTCACCGAGACCAGTCACCATATCGGCGCCAGGATCAGGCATGGGGCCTGTGCCGGGGGCTTCGCCTTCAGGTGTGGCTTCGTCAGGTCCATGATCTGTGAACCGCATAGTCCAAACCCCACCTGCCAGTTCTCCCCAATGCTTCCATGTAAGCAGTGAGTGCTGATAAAAGGCGTAATTAGTACCATTAGATTGGCCGGAGGTAAATCCCTGATCCATTTCATCGTCTGTCGGATTATCCGCTTGGGCGGTACCCACAAAGTTCCGAGTTGTTGGCATGCTTAAGATTGACCTAGTCCCAGTAGGGCTGATGAGCTCAATAAAGAGGTCATTGCTGCCATTACCTTCGATGGTGAGTTCAACTATTAATGCCTCGATTGATATGTTTTCTCGTATACAGAAGTTAAAAACGACTGTCCCACCAGGCACAAGGGTCGACGCGCCGTTCGTCCCGGTTGAACCATCAGCGGGAGCGTTCTCAACGAATGTGGCGTCTGGGATTTCGAGTGGAACTCGGAAATCTTCACCGTTGGTTGTCCCATCATTCACATCGCCAACAATGCCAGAATCAAGCAAGAACAAGCGTGGGGTTCCGCCCCATGTGCTCGCCTTTGAGAGAGCAAGTTCTGTATCAATCACACCAAATCCATATTGATCAGAGTGTCGGATTGATTGGTTGGCGATCATATCACTATTGTAGAATCCGCTGTTGATGCCCCAGAAGTTGTATCGTCCAGCCAAAGGATCATTAGGGACATAGTACGAGCGAGTTGTATCGAACTGAGGCCATTTCACACTCGCAGGTCGTGTACTTTCTTGAATGCTTTCAAAGAAGATATGTTGAATATCACGAATAGTGAGCCGCGGATTTGTCTCAAGCATCAAGGCAATGATGCCACCTGCGACTGAAGTGCCCGACATGTTTGCATTAAAGATGTCATTGGCATCCTCAGGAACGAGTCCTGATGCGCCACCGCCCGGAATAGTGGTTGTTATGCCGCGGCCGGATACAGCTTGGGATCCGGACCAGAACTCATTTGAAGATCCGCCGAATACTGAAGCAAACACAGCCGTGCCCATACCCGAGAGCGAATCATAATGACCGTCTTCGGAGACTGTATTGATAACAAGCGATCTGCGATCAACAGCTGGTGGATAATGGCTGATTTGACCGCCAATGTAATACAAACCACTTGAAAAAGCGTTTGTCACCCCGTCAGAAACTTCATTCCCGCTGGCTTGCAACTCGTCGATTGGAGAGAATGAGTCTCCCATCGCAGGTGGGAAGCTGTACGGGTCTGGTAGTAAGTTGAATCCGACACCAGTCCCAAACACATTGACAACACCACGTCCAGACCGTCCAAAGCGAATAGAGTTCGATAGACCGTCCATGACATAGTCGATTGGGTTGCCGTTGTTGTATCCTGCACCGGGGAAATCGTATTCTACAGATGTTTGGAAAGTCTTGATATCGAGATCTTGGTTCATCCAGTCATACGCTTGAAACTCGATCAACGGAGTTGTAATCCAGTTGATTGTGGAAATCGTGGATCCAGGAGCTATGCCCTGGCCCGCAACTCCATTATCTCTTTCAGCGCTGATTATCCCTGCGTACGCAGTCATCTCTCTATTATCAGGGAGGAGGGTCGGATCGAAAATCTGAGATAGATCGGAGTTGTAGTTGGTTGCCAAATCGATATGGTCTACATCGATATGTCGGTTGAGTGCAAGAGAACTCACAGCGACATTCACTCCAGCTCCAGATAGACCCATTGTGTCATAGATTGAGCTAGGAATATTGTTGTCGTTGCCTACGAATCCAGTCGTGTTTACGAAGTGCCATTGGCTTGAGAAGAGTGGGTCGCCAGAGCCTCCACGAGAATCTTGGTTCATCGGTAATGGAGTAATGCCAAGCCCCGCATTTATCCCTGTGCCCTGTGGTACTTGTGGGCGGAGTCCACGATCCCGCAGTTCCCGGCGAAGATTGAGGAGTTCTGTGGATTGGTCCGACTGAGTCGGAGCTTGGTCAAGCATGACCGACTGAACGGAACTAGATTCTTGGATCAACTTGTGCACGCGGACTGCTGCCGAGACGCTTGGTGTTTTAACAACGAATACCTGTCCATCTGAGTCGATGGGTTCGCTGAGCTCAATTCCAGGAACCTGCTTGACAAGACTCACAATTAGTTGCTCTAGGCTCGCCTGATCGTCTGAACGAACTATTAAGCTGCTCGAAATGATGGATTCGCGAGCTCCAAGTGTGGATTTTACAATAGCTTTACTCACCTGCGCATTGGGGTTGGCAATATCTGTCACCGAGATTGCTGAACGAGGTGAAGTTGTGGTTTCCCCTGCTGACGCTATGCCTACCAAAAGCCCGACGCATGTAGTTAATGCGAGTGCGCTTACTCGTTGATACGTCTTCGTTGGCGAGTAAGTACTTCGGTACAATGCCGTTCCAGATTCCATCATGCATCTCCTGGGATGGTGGGAGTGTTATCGTTTATCGTTCGGTATTTAGAACTCGATCATAGAGGATACGATCAGCGTTTGCATACGAGAAATGGGAGTTCTTTCCAGAATCACCACGATTTCTGACAGTTAATGCGGGATTACATGTTCTCGTTCACTCGTATTCCACATTAATGCCTTGGTTATAGCAGAATACGCATCTGAATCTGTCTGGTTGCGAAATTCTCATTGGTGAAAACAAACAAAATCCACCTTTATTCAATCGGCGATGTCATTGATCGGGGATCAAGAAGCAGGTTGAGTTTTTCAGCATCGAGCAAGCCTTGCTCAAGGGCAAGTTCGCGGACCGTCTTTCCTTCAGCAAAGGCTTGGTAGGCAATTTTGGCAGAAGCGTCATAACCAATGACGGGAACTAGGCTTGTGCACATTGCCAGGCTGCCTTCAATGAGTTCACTGCATCGTTCACGATCGGGCTCAAGACCAGCGAGCAACTTGTCGTTGAAAACAGTGCATGAACCGGTCAGGATTTGAATAGATTGAAGCACATTCGCCCCCATCATCGGCATCGCTACATTCAAATCCAACAGCGAGCCTACCCCACCTAATCCGCCCGTAGTCACCGCAGCGTCGTTGCCAATGACTTGGCAAGAACCCATCACAACCGCTTCGCAGATCACAGGATTTACTTTTCCGGGCATAATGCTCGAACCAGGCTGAACTGCTGGTAGCTTGAGTTCTCCGATCCCACATCGTGGTCCAGATCCAAGCCAACGGATGTCATTCGCGATCTTTGACATGCTCACAGCGATGGTCTTGAGAAGCCCTGATACTTCGACAACCCCATCCTTTGCATGCTGAGCCTCAAAGTGGTTGGTTGCTTCGCGGAAGTGAATCCCGGTCGCATCCGTCAGGTAGGCGCAGACCAGTTGGGAGAATCGAGGGTGGGTGTTGATCCCTGTGCCAACTGCTGTGCCTCCAATTGCAAGTTCTCCTAATGTGTGCAATGCACGGTGCAAGCGTTCCTCTGCGTGGTGCATCTGAGAGGCATATCCGCTGAACTCTTGCCCAAGCCGAATCGGGGTCGCATCCTGAAGGTGGGTTCGCCCAATCTTGACAACATCGTCCCATGCCTTCGCCTTCGCGTCGAGTCCATGGGCGAGGGCAGTCACTGCAGGCAAAAGCTGGTCTTTGATAGCAACAGCAGTCGCGATATGCATTGCGGTGGGGAAGGTGTCATTCGATGACTGGCCCATGTTGACATCATCGTTGGGGTGAACCGCTTTCTCGCCCTTGAGGTACTCTGGATCCTTGCTCGACCCGACGGGAGAGCCGTTGGCAATACAGATCAAATTAGAGACTACCTCGTTGGTATTCATGTTTGTTGATGTGCCACTGCCGGTCTGGAATATATCGATCGGGAAATGACGAGCGATCCCGCCTCGATCCATTAAACCGCCTTGAATCAGCTCGCAGGCAGCGACAATCGCATCTGTTTTATCCTTTGAGAGCTTGCCCAGCTCCTGATTTGCTCGTGCCGATGCGGACTTGAGAACCGCAAATGCCCGGATCATCGGCTCAGGCACTGGATCCCCTGAAATCGGGAAGTTGAGTACCGCGCGCTGTGTTGACGCCCCATAGAGAACATCTGCTGGCACGGGCATCTCACCCATGGAATCTTTCTCGATGCGAGTTGCTGAACTCATTGATTCGGTGGCTGAAGACACGAGATTCTCCTTCTCAGATCGGTCTGTGGTATCGTATATCGAAGTATAGAACAAGCGAGAACAACGAGAGAGGGCAACCTTGCGGATTTCCGTCCGTACAGTCAGATACACATTGCTCCCGGGGACAATTCCATCATGCTCAATCATCCACCATCAGATCGATCATTCCCAGCACTTTTATTGCTGAGTTTTTCGTTGCTCTCATCAGTCTATCTGCAGGGGACCCAGGCCCAGAGCGCTTCTCATCCAGAAGCCAAGTCACCCCTCCCTGAGAATAAATACCTCAAGCACACCGACCCTTGGCGGTGGGATATCCGCTCACAAGTATTTCTCCGCGCCGGCATCCGTTACTACTCAAACAGGAACGCATCGAGGGATTCTTATTCCGAGCAGGCCGAATCTATTTGGTGGCCGATGAAAGATCTCGAAGTGATCTTTCCCGTTGTCCGCGAAGGAGGATTCTATTGGTCTCCGAACTTAGAAGTGACCGCTTCTATTCGTGCCGGTGACTTTGAGCGTGAACAAATCCAAGAACGGATGTACACGAAAAACACCAAAGCTGAATACACACTCTGGCGCTCAGAGGTGCAAGAAACGGTCCATCAGATACACCTGATCCACACATCACATATTGTGGTCGCCGATACGGTCTTTGATCACAAGCTCGCCCAGTTTCTGCCTTGGCCCGATACTTGGGCCGATGAAGCCTCTGCATTCCTTTCTCCAGTGGTCGATTCTGTTGGTAAAGATGTGGAAGGCGATGCGGATGACACGATCGAAACACTACTTAACTTCTGGGTCGAAAATAAAGATCCGAAGATGCTATCTGAACTCGATCTCGTCAAGTTTCTCACTGGCAAAGTGATCGAGCATGTAAAGGTTCAAGGTCCACCTTCGGAGTTTACTTCGCAAACGGTCAACCGTGTGTCGGCGGTTTCGGTTGTTGGCGGTACAACCTGGCTCGGGTTTGTTGTGCGTCAGGCAGACGAGATCGCGAAAGATCCGAAGGGCAGCAAGCACGACCTTGCGATACTGCTTACTTCAATTCTCCGAAGCGCAGGTGTTCCTGCGCGCACCGTCTTGTGTGTGAAACAAACCGAAGATGATGTGCTCGAAAAACTGGTGAGCATGGTCGAGTTTGCTATGTATGATCCAGAGACCGATCTTACTTTTTGGGTGCCGATCGATATTGATAGACTCAGACTCAACGGCAAGCGAGCATCTCAGTACAAGCAGTGGTGGAACTACTTTGGGACTCATGATGAGCTCAATGATTATGTGCCGGTAGCGTACTACTTTCACCCGCCTGCGAGCTATGCGGCTTATGACCTGCCAGCGCTCTATGGAATCCGATCATCGAGCCCGTTGCCTGATTACGCAATCCAATCGATCCTAGTCGATCCTCTCGTTTCGCCAGTGTCCATCCCTGCTATGCAACCCAAGCCATAGCGCGGTGCAATTAGTCGCGCGGCCGGCGATAAGAAGTTCATATTGCTAGGGTTAAACTTTGGCGGGTTTGCTGTGACACGACTCTTGGATCGGTGTCACAACATCGAGAATATTCTTGAGAACACGCCCAAGAGATCCAATCGCATCGATATCGTGGATCATTGATGGGTCATAGTGGTTAAGCACCGGTCGAGTCTCTCGGCTGTAGATGTCAAGCCGCGTTCGGATGACTTCTTCTTTCGCATCGTCTACGCGTTTTTCCTGCAACGCGCGGTTCCGTAAACGAGCAATCATGTCTTCGGGATTGAGCGCGTTCAGATGAATGATCCCGAGGACATCGATGTATTTTTCCATCAATGAAGTCTGTGCCACTGTCCGGGGGATCCCATCAAGAATCAACAGATCAGTGTGCGGCTTAAATAATCCGAGGATCGTCTGTGCATGAACATAAGTATGCCAGAGCTCGATCGTGACTTCGTCGGGAACCAACTCGCCCTTTGAGGAATACTCAAAGAAGGTTTCACCAAGTTCCGATTCCTTGTCCAATGAACGGAACATGTCTCCGGTGGACATATGAAAGAATCCTGGGATGCTTCCAAGAAGTTGGCCCTGAGTTCCTTTTCCAGCTCCAGGGGCTCCGAAGAGCAACACTGTCTTATACCGACCTGCCATCGCAGACTCCTGTTTCGGTGACAACCTCGTATTTCAGATCGACCCGGCGCGATGCGCCGTCCGGTAAGTCGACCCCCCGCATACGAGGGTATAGATCATAGGTCGGCAATCCCGATTACAGGCTTCACACGAGACACAATCATCCAAGAAAGAAAAACGGGCGTGACCCTATGGTCACGCCCGAGAACTACAAAATAGATTGCCTGAGTGCTCGAAACCGTCGGATCAAGCGCCCGCTTCGATGACTTCCTGCTGGAGGTTGCCTGGCATCGCACGGTACTCCTTGAACTCCATAGAGTTGGCTGCTCGCCCTTGCGACAGACCACGGAGAACAGTCGTGTAGCCAAACATCTCGCTCAGAGGCACATCAGCGGTGATCTCCTTGATCATGCCCTTGTCCTCAGTATCAAGAATCATCCCGCGACGAGACGAAAGGTCACCGGTCACATTGCCTAGGTAATCCTCAGGAGTCACAATCACAACCTTCATGATCGGCTCGAGCAAAATGCTGCCAGCACGCGATACGGCTTCACGCAATGCCAATCGGCCTGCCTGCTCAAACGCGACCTGCGAGGAGTCAACATCGTGATATTTACCATCGGTGAGAGTCACCTTGATGTTGATCAACGGGAACGGTGCCGAAACGCCACTCTTGGCTGTTGATCGGACGCCAGCTTCGACGGAAGGGATGAACTCCTTAGGAATGGAGCCGCCAACGATGCCATTGACAAACGCGACATTGTCCTTAAAGTCCAAGCCTTCAGCTTCTGCTTGTTCAGCGGTACATGGCTCAATGTTGACTGTACAGTCACCAAACTGTCCGCGACCACCGGATTGCTTCTTGAACAATCCACGGCATCCATCTGCAGATCCCTTGATCGCTTCACGGTACGAAACGCGTGGACGACCGACTTCAACGCCGATCTTCATGTCACGCACGAGCTTGTTCTTGATGATATCAAGATGAAGCTCGCCCATGCCCGCGATAATCGTCTGTCCGGTTTCTTCGTTGTACTCAGAGCGGAACGAAGGATCTTCGCGACGGATAGTGACCAGTGCTTCAGAAAGCTTCCGCTTATCGTCAGCTGTCTTTGGTTCAATCGACATCGATATCACTGGTTCTGGGAACTCCATCCGTTCGAGGATAATTGGTTCATCGCCCGAACAGAGCGTGTCACCTGTGATCGAGTTCTTGATACCGACAACTGCAACGATGTTGCCTGCACCCACTGAGTCGAGCGCCAAGCGATCCTTCGCGTGCATCTCAAAGATGCGTGACGCAATTTCTCGTTTATTGTTTGAAGGATTCAGAACACGTGTGCCTTTTTCAAGCTTGCCCGAATACACACGGATGTATGTGAGATCGCCGTGGGTATCGGAAACTACCTTGAACACCAAACCACTAAACGGAGCCGCGTCATCGTGTGGGCGCGACAGCGGGATGGTCTTGTCTTTCGGGTCAGTACCAATCATATCGGGCACTTCGTTCGGGCTAGGGAGGTATTCGATGGTCGCATCGATCAGAGCTTGGACTCCGATGTTTTTGAGTGCCGAGCCGCAGAATACAGGATTACACTCGAGCGAGATCGTTCCCTTACGAATCGCTTTGCGGATCTGCTCGATGGTGATGCTGTCTTCGTCCTCGAGGTA
>Ga0316204_10012146_pt1 | contig 10587 bp, 6 predicted proteins | sample 6monrhotite_MG_2_FD_205661 | JGI IMG/M metagenome (GOLD analysis project Ga0316204, IMG submission 205661) | Microbial mat bacterial communities from mineral coupon in-situ incubated in ocean water Damariscotta River, Maine, United States -... | ecosystem: Environmental > Aquatic > Marine >... | reverse complement strand
ACTTGCGAAAAACAACAAGGACGTGTTGAACAAACCTAGAGTCCGATTCTCTTGCCCTAAAGCTTGTCTGGACGCTTGACCATAAATAGCGAAGGACGCCTAATTTCGCTTGTTGCGTGGCAGGAACTTGTGAAAGAGTATCGAACTCGCCATCCAACTCATGATTTTTTTAATGTCATTCAGAGCGCGATTCCAAAATAACTGAATCAATCGAAGCAGAGCGTCGAGAAGACGCGTTCCCAAACTGGAGTTTGGGAACCAAGAGAAGACTGATATCACTTGAAACTGAATCGGAGATCGTTCTCGTGCTAGATCACAAATTGCTCGAAGCTGAAGGCATTCTCGTACTGACTCCCCAGGCACCTCTTACGTCTGACGACTTCAAAGGGCTGGCTGCCGAGGTCGACCCTTACATCGATTCGAAGGGGAATCTCCAGGGAATTCTGATCGAGGCGGAGTCCTTCCCAGGATGGCACGACTTTGGCTCCTTTGTTTCACACGTACAATTCGTACGCAATCATCATCGCCATGTGAAAAAAATCGCAGCCGTTTCCGACGGTGAGTTCCTCACAATCGCACCAAAGATCGCCAGCCATTTTGTCCAGGCCGAAGTGCGTCACTTTGCATTCGGAGACCGGGAAGCAGCCATGACATGGCTCAAGGAATGAGACGTCTCGGTTCGATAGGCGTTCACTCGTTCCCAAGCTCCAGTTTGGGGACCAGCGTAATGCGCATTGTGTAGGTCAATCGCTCACGCGTCGCCAATCGAAGTCGGTGGACTCGTCGTGTTCCACCAATAAGCGGTCGTCGGTCAATTCGATGATGATCTCTTCGGCTTGATCGCCGTAGATCTTCGAGACCAGCGCAATTTTCTTAGCGGGGGTTCCGCCCAACGTTTTGAGAATCATCACCCCTTGTTCGATCTTCCATTGGATATCGAACGTCAGTTTTTTGGCAAACAACGCCGCCCCCAAGCCTTCGGGTTCCACGATCATCGTCGCTGTGCCGTCCGCGCGGAGGTCCATGGTTCGTTTGCCGTGATAATCATCCTCCCAGGTCCCGATCGCTTTTTGCCGCAACTCTTCGTCCCGGTCATCACCGGCAGCGACGACCGCGATCTCCGGCGACGGGTTGTCGCTGCGTGGAGGCAAGGATTGAACCGCCAGAACCGCCGGTCGTTTTTCAGCAACAGCCGGATGGTGATCGACATACGATGTCCAGGCCCAGAAAATCGCCAACGACAGGCAGATGATCACACCGAAGTGCCGCTGCACGGGACGCTTGGACTCTTTCAGGGGCTTTGACATCGGTTCAACACCTCTTTGTTGTCTACGCGGGTTTTCTGCGCGGCGAGCGGGAGAGCAAAATGCCAATTCCGCTCCATCCAGCTCCACGCAAGACGGGGAACTTTACCCAAGCTCGAAAATCGATGCAATTGGAGTTTGTCCTCCCCGCCAAAATTGCCGTTGCTCTTAAGTTCAGCAACACCGGATAGACCTAGCGCAACAGAGCTCAATCCATTTGCCAAAGGTGCGCACGTCGTTGAACGTCCGTCGGCATGGAAAACTCCTCCCATCACCGCACTACTGGACGAGCCAACAGTGGCTCCCCACATCGAAAGTTATTACCTCTGCTGATGTTACGTATATATTAAGTGGTTGCTCAACTTGGGGAATCAGGTTTTGAGATCGGTGCGGCGACTGGTTCTAGACGTCACTGACCAGCCATGTCATGATATAGGTTCGCTGTACGGTCAAATGTCTTGGCCGGGGAAGCAAAACTTCCTGTGATCCATGTACCCGGTCTCCCGCATGCCCAGGGGATCGCCGGTGCGGGGATTCGACTATTTCTCGACAGGCCATCTCAAAACTCTTCGATGTACCACGTGCGTGATTGCATGGTAGTCTGTCGAACAAGCATCACCAGGTTTTGAAACTGGTTCTCAGGCGACGCTGCATTGGGATCTTTGATGGAAACTGAATTTGCACAGGTCACCGGCAGCAGCCGCACAATTGCGATCATTCGCTTCGTCGTCGCTTGGATCGGGACGTTATCCATACTGCCCTACACGTGGGGTCGCACGATCGTGTATTGGATGTCCCAAGGGGCACCAGAAACGTTTTATCTGCAACTGCTGATAGCTGCCATTGCGCTGTTGGCGGTGCTGACCTATGGAGTGGGCAGCAAATTCAGGCATCCCCGCACCAAATACGTGCTGTTGAGCTGCGTCGTTGCCTCCTGGCTGGCAGCCAATGTGGCGTTGATTTGGACGAATTCCGGCACGGTGATCTCGCGGTTTTCTTTGCTGCCGGGCTTTTTACCAGCGACGCTGTTTGTGCTCTGGCTGGGTTGGATTGCGTTTCTGCCCTGGTCTTGGCGGCGGCGGCTCTTTGTGACCTGCGCGACGGCAGTGCTGCTGGTCCCGTTTCTCATGTTTTATCGCGTGGCAGGTTTGACCGGCGATGGCAAAGTCGACTTCGCATTTCGCATGACGGTGAAGCGGACGTTTGCCGCAGACGAAAAACCCCAAGCTAACGGCGCGCTTGATACCGCTGAGCACGCATTGAACGTGATCCCGGGCGATTTTCCACAATTTCTTGGCCCAGACCGCAACGGTGTCATTACCGATGTGAATTTGGCCCGCGACTGGGAAGCGAATCCGCCCCAATTGTTGTGGCGCAAACCGGTGGGATACGGCTGGAGCGGATTTTCCATCGTCGGCAATTATGCGCTCACCCAAGAACAGCGTAACGAACGGGAATGCGTGGTGTGTTACGACATCAATACCGGCAACGAAATCTGGGTGCACAGCGACGATGCCTTTTACGATTCCACACTAGGCGGCCCCGGCCCGCGGGGAACTCCGACCATCCGTGACAATCGTGTCTATACCTGGGGCGCCACCGGCGTGCTGGATTGCTTGGACGGCTCGACCGGGGAATCAATTTGGTCCAAAAACGTGCTGGAGGAAGCCAACGCGAATAATCTCACCTATGGCACGAGTTCGTCGCCACTGGTGACCGACAACTTGGTGATGATCGGATTGACCGGCGGCGAGCGACCCGCCTTGGTCGGCTATGATCGGAAGACGGGCGAACAAGTCTTTGCCGAAGGGGAATGGAAAACCAGCTACAGTTCGCCGATGTTGGTGAACGTCGACGGTGTTCCTCAAGTCTTGAACTTCACCCGCAGCGGCCTGCTGAGCCATGATCCAGAAACCGGCCAGGTTTTGTGGCAACACCTATTTGGCAACGATCAAGGGATCAATGCCTCGCAACCCTTAATGGTTCCCGGGCGGGACGATCAGATTTTTCTTAGTAGCGGATACGGCGTGGGCAGCGAGTTGATTACTGTCAAACAGACGGACGGGGAATGGAACATCACATCGGAATGGACTAGCCGCCGCATGGCCACGAAATTCACGACGGCCGTGATCGACGGCGACTACGTCTATGGCTTGGACAACGGCATCTTCGCCTGTATTTCGTTGAAGACTGGTAAGCATGCCTGGAAGAAGGGCCGATACGGACACGGACAAATTCTCCAGGTGGGCGACCTAATTCTCGTGCAAGCCGAAAAGGGACCGGTGGTGCTCGTTGATCCCGATCCGGAAAAACTGATCGAGTTGGGCCGAATCCCCGCCTTGACCAGCAAGACTTGGAACACGCTCGCCTTCGCGCACGGCAAACTCATTGTCCGCAACGATCTGGAAGCCGCTTGTTACGAATTACCGCTGGCCAAACCGGCGGAGTAACCGCGCGGTCATGTTTTGGGTTTGCGAGGTCCGAACCACTGCGGCATGCGCTTCTTCCAAAACGACGGCGAGGCTGCGACACGCAATCGGGGCAAATACAACCGTGCTAAAATCCCGATCGCGCGCTCACGCCGGTGGTCGATGCGGTCCAGATAGCGGGGGATGACGGCTGCATCGACCAGACGGTCCATCACCCTCAGCGGAGGCCAAACCGGTTTCCAAGATCGGGTCGCCTTTTTAACGTCGTCTGGGATACGGCAATCGAAATAACGGGCCGTATACCGCAGGGCGTAATAACAAGGACCGGCCAAGTCCAATTTTTCAGCGCGGGTCACGAGTTGTCGCCAAAAATTCTCGGTTGTCGCAAACTCGTCCAGCATGCCCCGCAAATCGGCCAAGTCCCGCAGCCCCTTGGAAAAATCGCCGTTGCGGAACAAGTGCGTTGCCGCATGTAAGAACATGTCCGCCGGACAGAGCACCAGAAATTGATCGTTACCGTCTTCGTAAGGGACCGCCTCGTCAAATAACAATTCGGGCCGCACTTCCAAACGATCAGTCCGCGGCAAAATGGTATGGTGCACATCGAGCGACGTGCCGCGACGGAAGTGTGTCAGCGGTGGCAATTCGTGCAACCATTCGCGGTAGTACTGTTCATCGAGCGGGCTTTCCTCATCGGCGATCCACCCCCAGTCGCGGAACTGCTCTTCAGCGGCGGCCAAATGTTGTCGAGGAAGCAAGATATCGACATCGGTAATCACGCGCCCCCGTGAAAAGCGGCATCCCGCTAAGAGGTAGGCAGCGCCTTTGAGAAAGACGACGGGTGTTTCCATCTCCATGAGCGCGCGTTCGACCCGTTTGACTTCCCACAAGGCGATCCGCTCATGTTGGATGGCAACGGTTCGCGCAGCTTCCAAGTGCGGACGCGGACCGTCGGGGATCTTTTCCAGCAGTTCCAATTCAGCAGCGCGGACCGCCAAACTGGAGAGCAAACTGGTCACACGCGCTGCGCATAACAAAACATCCCATTCCGCAGGCGAGAGCTCTTGCAAATCCTCAGGGTGCCGCAGCGCGCCCAACAGCAATTCGCGAATCCGCAGCGGCAATGCGGCGATTTTGGCGGGACTCTCCTGTGGAGCACCCAAATGGACAGGAGGCGTCTCGACCGGCAACGATTGCTCCGGATCAGCCTCGGGCTGTGTAGAGCCATCTTCCTGTGTCCATTCCCCGACAACGGTCACCGCATCTTCTAAATCGCCGTAGGTCAGTTCATAACAGTCACACGCATCGACAAAGCGCGACAAAGTCGTAAAGCCCTCGGTGCCAAGTACGCTGTAGTTGAAGGAATCGGCAGCGGCATGGACCAAGGCGCGCGGTTTGGAGATTGGTGTTAGCTCGGTTTTAGCGCCGTGGCGATATGCGGGAAACATCAACCAGCGCGGCTGGGCGGTCTCCCCGGCGCGGCGGATGCTCTCTTCGCTGGGCAGGCAATGCGCGACCGTCCCTTTTGCCGTGCCGGGCCAACTGGGGCCGAGTACCGCCTCAGGGGCAAATTGTTGGATCACGTCGATTGAGACATCTTTCAGGCCGATAGGACGGGTCGCCGGTACAACGCGACCGTCGGTCCGCTGCAAAATCGCCACCTCGTCGGAGAGCAATCGCCAGCCGCGATGCGCCAGTGCGGCGCAGAAAGTACTTTTGCCGGAACCGGGGACTGCTGGCATGATCAGTGCAAAGCCGCCCCGTTCTACAACAGCGGCGTGCAGGATCAAATTCGTGCTCGGCTGGTGAAACACGCAGAGGTTTAGCGTCCATTCCAACAACGGCACAGCGATGGCACGCGGTTCGGAGGGATAGATCGCGCGCCCGTCGGCGATGATACTGACCCGTTGCCCCGTGATGCCGCGCGGAAGAACCACAACTTCATGATCCGCGTAGTCCGTACTGTCCAATACCGGGAAGCCGGTATAAAGGAAGGCGATGTTCTCGACGATGTCTTGGAGCGGCGTTCGCAGGCGGACAATGAACGGTCCCACACGCCAACACAGGCCCTCACCGGCTGCCCTTTGGACTAACTGCGTTGTGGAAAGATCATTTAGCTTCACGTAACCGGCTCAATCAGCCCCAGTTGGTCGAAGTCGTCCAGGAGTTGCTCGACCTGATCGGCCAAGCTGTCGTCGTGCACATCACCAAGTGAGATGGTAACGCGTTTCACGATTTCCTCGAAGGGCAAACTGGCGTGTTCCAATTCTTTAAGGACCACGGCTGCGGGGGGACTCAAGACGTGCGTATCGCCCGATGCGGTATGAAACAGGATGGTTTCGGTCTCATCCCAATTGCGCCATTGAAATGTTCCCAAGCGCGAAGCGGTCCACAGTTGTTGAAGCTGTGTCATAGGAACCGGCCAGAAAGGGCCAACGCTTTGAAAACTAAAGGGGGGGGATGATTAATCTTGCACAGATTAGTGACGACCACGACCACGTCGTCTGACTTCGTCGTGTTCGCGGGCTTCTTGCTGCGAGTGCCAGCAACCATTGACCGATTGCGGCGATCCATTCACGATCGTATAGCTATTGTAACCATACGATCCGTTGGTTTGGGCATGCGCGGGGCGTGCGTGGAGCGTGACGATTGCCGGAACCAGCAATGCTCCTCGCTTGAGCAATTGCCGCCGTTTGGCGCGATGGGCGTCTTGTGATGTCATGTCTATTTCGTGATTTTCGTCGTTGTTGATCATCGTTTTATTCACCTTCTTACCCGGCTCGTCACGCAGAATCACCGCAAATCCGGCTCAATGCATGACGAACGACTGCCCAAAATGCTTAGATTTGCCCCAAACAGCCTATTTATGTTCCTGAAATTATCACGGACAATCAAGGCCGTGTCAACGAAATTTCGCTTGGTAGTCTTGAAAAGTCAGGGAATAGAGGAAAACCCTGAGCCATTCCGAGGGCAAGCCGCTTTTCCCGATCATGCTGATCGGCAGGTGAGGCTGTCGCAACCCCGAAAATCGACAGAAACGGAATTTTCCAAGGGGGTTTTTCCTCCCTCAGCCACAGGTACGGTCCAAAACGACGCCGCGCTTGAGTTGTCGCGGCCCCCCGATATGATGCGGAGATAGGAAAAATCGCCCCCGCGCCCTCTCTCCCGAGGGAAACAGCGGACGTCCCGTCGCAGCGGGGTGAAATCAATGTGCGGACGAATCCAGCCACTCTCCTGCCCAACCGACAACGCGGAACCCGACTCATGACGGAATTGACACCGGCGCCTGGTCCGCGACCAGGACCGCGCCCCCAGTCGTTTCAGGCCCCTCAAGGGGACTTGACGCTGTTGGCGGGGACCGGAAATCCACAATTGGCAGCGAATATTGCCGCGGAATTGGGCGTGCAACTGCTACCGTCCGAAGCTCCGCGGTTTAGCGAAGGAAACGTCTTCGTCCGGGTGCTGGAAAACGTCCGCGGCCGCGACGTCTACGTCATTCAAGGCGTACACCTGCCGGTCAATGACAACTTTATGGAATTGCTGTTTTGGATCGACGCGCTCAAACGAGCCAGCGCGCAGCAAGTGACCGCCGTGATTCCCTTTTTCAGCTACTCCAAAGGGGATAAAAAAGATGAACCGCGTGTCTCGATCCGCGCACGGGTTTGCGCCGACGCCTTAGAAGTCGCCGGCTGCGACCGCGTGCTGACGATGGACCTGCACAGCCCACAAATCCAAGGATTCTTTGGCATCCCCGTCGATCATCTCTACGGCCGGCACGTCATCTGCGATCATATCCAAAAACTGAATATCCCGGATCTCGTCGTCTGTAGCCCCGATATTGGATTCGCCAAAGATGCCGCTGCCTATGCCGACCTGCTCGGCACTCCGGTTGTGATCGGCAACAAACTCCGCACCGGCCACGACGAAACCGTCCAGGCTCTGGAAGTGATCGGCGACGTCAAAGACAAAAACGTGCTGCTGGTGGATGACTTTACCATCTCCGGTGGAACGTTGATCGCTATGGCCGACATTCTCAAACTGCGGGGAGCCAAGGACATCTACGCCGCCGTCACTCACGGCGTGCTCTCCCAAGGAGCTGCGCCGCGGATTGGCGCCAGCGTGATCAAAAAGATGTTCATGACCGACACGATCGAGTATCGGCTCGACGAATTTCCCGATAACATCGAAATCATCCCGGTCGCCCCGGTCTTCGCCGAAGCCATCCGCTCGGTCCACGACCGCACCAGTGTCAGCCAACTGTTTCCGGAAAAATAGGAGTACCAACTTTCAGCCACAGGTATTCCCCAGCGCTCAGAGCGACATTCGCGATTTCGCCCTATTACTTATTGAATCCACACCACCGATGGCCGCATCCAAAACGACTGCTCCCAAAAGCGACGCAAAAAAACTGACGCCGATGATGCAGCGGTACTTGGAGGTCAAAGCGGAGTATCCTGATTCGCTGCTGCTGTTTCGGATGGGCGATTTTTATGAACTATTTTACGAGGATGCCGAGTCAGCCGCGCGAGTTTTGAACCTCACGCTGACCAGCCGGGACAAATCCTCCGCGAATCCGGTGCCGATGGCAGGGTTTCCCTACCACGCGCTGGACGGCTATCTGCACAAATTGATTCAGGCCGGTTTTCGCGCATCAGTCTGCGAACAAGTTGAAGACCCCAAGCAAGCCAAAGGGTTGGTCCGCCGCGAGGTGACACGTGTCGTCACTCCCGGCACACTGACCGAAGACGCACTGCTCGATCCGCGGCAGCACAACTTTTTGGCCACGATTTTTCCCACCAAGACGGCGGTCGGCATTGCTTGGCTGGAACTCTCCACCGGACGCTTCGTCACGGCCGATTTAGCGCCGGCACATCTGGGCGACGAACTCGCGCGGCTGCAACCTTCGGAATGTCTCATCCCCAGCGGCCAACGTCCCGCTTGGTTGGAAGAGACGCTCAGCTTTGCCGACGGGATGCTGATCGGTGAACGTCCACCCTGGTGTTTCGCTGCCGACAATGCCGGGCAAACATTACTCAAGCACTTCGGCACAACGACCTTGGATGGCTTCGATGTCGATATCACCTCCCCCGGCGTGGCTGCCGCCGGGGCGCTGTTGGAGTATGTACAGGAGACGCAAAAAAGCTCGCTGGATCACATTACGCGACTGGAACCGTATCGTCGCGGCACGAATTTGATCATCGACGAAGCAACTCGCCGCAGCTTGGAACTGACCCAAACACTCCGCGACGGAGCGCGCGATGGTAGCTTGCTCTCGGTGATCGACGAAACCGTTTCGCCGATGGGCGCGCGGTTGCTGTCTGATTGGTTGTCCAACCCGCTCACCGACCCGGCGCTCATCAATCGGCGGCTCGATGCGATCGAGGAGTTGCTGCCCGATGCGGTCCTCTGCCGTGATATCCGCGACTGCTTGAAACAAACCTACGACCTGCAGCGGCTGACCGCCCGCATTGCCACCGGCCGCGCCAGTCCGCGCGACTTAGGCTTTCTCGCCACGACGTTGGCGCTGTTACCGAAATTCAAAGCCAAGCTTGCCGGCCGCAGCAGTGAACTGCTGCGCGAGCTGGAGGCCAACCTCGACCTGTGCGCCGACATCCGCGCCGACATCGACAACACACTCGTTGAAGAACCGCCACTCAACTATACCGACGGGGGACTGATTCGCGTCGGTTATCATGAAAAATTGGATGAACTCCGCGACCTCGCCCGCGGCGGCAAGGAATGGATCGCCCGTTACCAAGCTGCGGAAGCCGAACGGATCGGCATTCCGAATCTGAAAGTCGGTTTCAACAAAGTCTTTGGGTATTACCTGGAAGTCACTGCTGCCAACGCCGACAAGGTGCCGGCGGAGTACATTCGCAAACAGACGCTCAAAAACCAAGAACGCTATATCACCCCCGCTCTCAAAGAGCACGAAGAGAAGGTGCTCACTGCGGAACATCAGGCAAATGCCTTGGAACAAGAGTTGTTCTCCGCTCTGCGAGAATCGGTCCGCGGACACGTAGCCCGCTTACAAACAACGGCTGAGATACTCGCTCAGATCGACGTGCTGACCGCATTGTCCGTCTTGGCGGTGGGCAACGATTATTGTCGGCCACAACTGACGGACGAACCGTTGCTCGATATCCGCGACGGCCGGCATCCGGTTTTGGACCGTCTACAACCGACCGGGCAATTCGTCCCCAACGACGTGTTGCTTGATCCCGAAAACTGCATGGTGCAATTGATCACCGGCCCGAACATGGCGGGAAAGAGTACCTACATCCGCCAAGCAGCGCTGCTGACGATCATGGCGCAAATGGGATCATTCGTCCCGGCCAACGCAGCCACGATCGGCATTGCCGACCGCATCTTCGCGCGAGTCGGGGCCAGCGACGAATTGGGCCGCGGGCAAAGTACTTTTATGGTCGAAATGACCGAAACCGCCCGCATTCTCAACGCCGCTACTGAGCGGAGCGTGGTGATTCTGGATGAAATCGGCCGTGGAACGAGCACCTATGACGGTATTTCACTCGCCTGGGCGATCACCGAGTTTTTGCATGATGTCATCGCCTGTCGCACGCTGTTCGCCACGCATTACCACGAGCTGACCGAACTGAGCAAAACACTCTCGGCCACCAGCAACTGGAATGTTTCGGTGCACGAAGATGACGACGGGATCGTATTTTTGCACAAGATTGTCGAAGGCTCGGCGGACAAAAGTTACGGCATCCACGTCGCTCGCTTAGCGGGTGTGCCGACCGGCGTGCTAGAACGAGCCGACGTAATCTTAGCAACGCTCGAAGCGGACCATGTCGACGAGCACGGCCGCACCAAAATCCCTCATCGCCGCACCG
>Ga0316204_10012145_pt1 | contig 10588 bp, 8 predicted proteins | sample 6monrhotite_MG_2_FD_205661 | JGI IMG/M metagenome (GOLD analysis project Ga0316204, IMG submission 205661) | Microbial mat bacterial communities from mineral coupon in-situ incubated in ocean water Damariscotta River, Maine, United States -... | ecosystem: Environmental > Aquatic > Marine >... | reverse complement strand
ATGGCGGCTGAAAAACTCGCGACTGATGGCGCCAAGGTTTTCACAACGTCGGAAGGGGCAAAGAAAGCAGAAATGCTTCCCTTTGTTGCTACCGGACATGCTCTTACTGATGCGCTTTGTCTTGTTGTTCCATTCTATGTTTTCGTTGAATCTTATGCGCGCCACCTCGGGCTTAATCCCGATCATCCACCGAGATTGCGTAAGGTGACGGAGACAAGATGAGCGGCGTAAGTGCAATAACTTGCCCTCGAATTTTTGATGGCGATCGCTGGCATGAAGACAAGGCGATTGTCATTGAAGAGGGATTGGTCAGAGATATTGTTCAGTTGAATTCCTTAACGGCCAGCATGGTTGTGGAGGAGGTCAATGAAGGTTTTCTGGCGCCCGGTTTTGTTGACTTGCAGGTCAATGGCGGTGGCGGCGTTTTACTGAATAATGACCCAAGCGTTGCCGGTATTCGTACTATTTGTGAAGCGCATGCGCAGTTTGGCAGCACGGCCTTGTTGCCAACTCTGATCACCGACACACCAGAGATCCGGGAAAAAGCTATTGCCGCTGGAATTCAGGCTGCAAAAGAGCATGTTCCCGGGTTTGCAGGTCTGCATCTTGAGGGGCCACATCTTAGCGTTACGCGTAAAGGTGCGCATGATCCGGCACTGATCCGCCCCATGCAGGATGAGGACCTTACGGTTCTGATTGCCGCAGGCAAATCACTGCCAGCTCTGGTGACGACAATTGCTCCTGAATCCGTGACGCCAACGCAAGTGCGCTCACTGGTAGATGCCGGGGTCAAAGTCAGCATAGGTCATTCTGATGCTGGAATGGATCAGGCGTTGGGACTGGTTGAAGCCGGTGCCAGCATGATTACGCATCTTTTCAACGCTATGAGCCAATTAACAGGGCGTGCTCCCGGCATGGTTGGTGCGGCGCTGAATAGCGGAGCGTTGAACGTTGGGCTGATTGCAGATGGCTTTCATGTTCACCCCAGGACCATGGAACTCGCTATTCGGGCAAAGGCCGGTCCGGGCAAGATTTTTCTCATTAGTGACGCCATGTCGACGGTTGGTACTGATGTGACGGAGCTAGTGCTCAATGGGCGAAAAGTAATGCGGGCTGGGGGCAAGTTGACGCTCGACGATGGCACGCTTGCAGGTGCTGACCTTGATATGGCAACAGCTGTTCGCGTCATGCACGAGCAGGTTGGTATTGCGCTGGACGAGACGCTACGCATGGCAAGTTTGTATCCTGCCAAGGCGATGGGACTAAGTGGGCATGGAAAAATTGAGGCTGGGAACCCTGCGAATTTTGTGTGTCTTAGTGATGGATTGCAGCCTGATGGTTGCTGGATAGATGGGCGCAAACAGTGATAGCGATTTTGCTTAGTCGCAGAATTTTTATGCTACCAAAACTATTGTGTGTTCGATTTTTATAAAAACACCAAAGCGTTAGCGCGCCAGAGAAATTGCCTGCTCGCAACTTGTTGAACCGCATTTATATAAAACTTATTCACCTGCAAGAACGCCAGTTCACAATGTTGGTCACTTTTAAAACCTCATTGGGAGAACTGGAATGTTGGATCGTTTTGAAGGCAAAGCGCAGGGATTTGAGTCACCTGCCACTGGCGGATTTGCTGTAACACCCACTGACGGCGTTGATTTGCTCGAAGTAACCCGCGCGCTTTATGTGGGCGGTGCAGGAGACGTGCAAGTCACGCTCCAATCCGGCAGTACGCTAATCTTCAGCAATGTAAACGCGGGCACGTTCCTGCCCATTCGTGCGGTGCGTGTGTTGGCAACCGGCACAACTGCAAGTTCACTTGTTGGGCTGTCCTGATGCGCTTGGGTGTGCCGGGGTTAAAACTGCAATTTCACCGAGGCGACGATTGGTGGGCCGCACTCCACCCCAAAGCAGTGCTGGTCTCGGATTTCCTTAATGATCGCTATATGCGTCAAGGCATTGATGTTCCTCTTTCAAGCAATGCGACATGTGTTCGTGGATCCGGCCATGTAGATTATGCGCTTGATGTGGATGGGAGATTTACGCCCTTTGCGGACAATATTTTGCGCCGATCGACAAATGGGTTACTCGCTGAAACTTTAGGAACACGCCTTACCAACTATCCAGATACGCCTTTGACAAATGGCGCGTTGATCGTTGCTAACGCTACCGCAGAGCCAGGTAATTTTCTCAATGTCTTTTCAAATGCTGCCCGTGTTTCCTCAAATGGAGCAACATGGCATCGTTTGACCATTGGCGGCGCAGGTTTTGCCGCAACTATCGGTTTGCCCTATGGATTTTCAGCTCTTTACAAAGCAGGTAGTTCTGGACGTGTGCGGGTCGTTTTGCGAGATGAGCCGGGGGCGGTTGATTCAAGCTGTGCCGGAATTGTGGGTGCGGTAGGAATTGATGGCAACTGGGCTGGCACAATATCGCATATGAGAGAAACGCTGCTCGGTGATGGCGTTTATTTGCTGTCAGGTATTATCACTCCAAACGCCAGTTCAAACTATTCAATTTCATTGAGTCCGGATTCCAATATTACGGGCGAAGATGTGGTTGTGATTGGTGGGTGGATTGAGGCGGCGGGTCCGAGTACGCCAATTCTAGATAATCCTGCCGGAATTGGCGCCCGTGCGGCTGATATTATTGCTGATCCATTGCCAGCACACTGGGTGTCTGATGCACTGACAATTGTGCTCAAGATTGACAAAATTGAAATTGCTGCTGGCGGGGAGGGCTATTTGCTTTCCGTGTCTGATGGCACTACAGCCAATATTTTAGATTTGCGGATTGATGGCAGTGGAACGCTTGTTGCGCGAGCAAATAGTGCAAATTTGGGGTTGCAGGAACTGTTTGGCACTCAAGTGGCAAATGATGGGTTGCCGCACACAATTGCGTTGAGTTGGGACAATGGGACAGGTGATGTCTCGCTGTCGCTTGATGGCGTGTCAGAGGTCGCTTTGGGCAGAAATGTTCCAGCGGCGGCAACGATTGATCAGGTCAAAATAATGTCAGCATATGACACAAGCCTTCAGCCCAAAGGCTTGTGTACATTATTTGGTGCCGTTCCGGGATATCGCACAGGAGCAGCCTTGGAGGCTTTGGGAGGGTAATCGATGCAAATCAACGTATGCCTTATATGAAATGCGGAAGTTGCTGCGCATTAGTAAGGCATGCGCTTGATTGCGACTGCATTTTTTGCAGGTTTTCAATTAAGTTGAGGCTGGTTGGGTTGATTTGAATCGTTGTATAAACTGCCCTGAATTCTTTTAGTCAGGGCGTGATGTGGTGGACCAAATCAACAAGAAATCTGTTTTGAAGCTTGGGCTTATTGGCGATAATATCGCTGCGTCCCGTGCACCTGATTTGCATCGTATAGCTGGTGAAACTGTTGGCAGAACGGTCACCTACGATCGTTTGGTGCCAAAGGATATGGGAATTGGCTTTGATGCGGTTTTTTCGTACTGCGTCGAGCACGACTATCACGGCATCAATGTTACCTATCCCTATAAAGAACGCGCTGTGAGTAAAGTTATTGTTCCCGACCCGCTGGTGAAAGCAATGGGAGCGGTCAACACCATTTTGTTTGATGGTGAAAATCCGTCAGGTCACAACACGGATTATTCAGGATTTATCGCAGCTTTTCGCAACCGGTTTGACGACATGTCTCCCGGTTCTGTTACACTTGTTGGTGCGGGTGGGGCCGGTCGTGCGGTTGCATTTGGATTGGTTGCACTTGGTGTGAACCGTATATGCATCATCGATAAAGAGCTGAAAAAGGCACACGCTCTGGAAAGAGACTTGCGTCAGGTGGCGCCTGATTTGGATTTGACTATAGGTGATGATGTTGCGCGGGCTGTAAGTGCTGCTGAAGGGATTGTGAATTGCACCCCAATTGGCATGGTTGGGTATGAGGGTACGCCAATTCCTGCAACGGCGCTTGGCAGTCAGAAATGGGTGTTCGACGCAGTTTATACGCCGATTGAAACGCAATTTCTACGTGACGCAGCTGCTGCAGAAATTCCCAGATTGAGCGGCTACGAACTGTTTTTTTTTCAGGGTGTGCAGGCTTTCAAACTTTTCAGCGGTGCTGATGTCGTACAAGAAGAATTGCGCTTGCAGCTGTCGCGGGGATGATGCTGAATGTTGGGTATGTAGCTACAACTAAAACTGAATAGAATGGTATGCAGAGAACCTGTATACAGGTTCTTAAAAGGGAAAATCATTGTCTACTAATATTACATCCGCACAAGCTGCAGCAGCGCCAATCAGGCAGGCGCGCTACTGGTCTCCAGAAATCGAAATGAGGACCGACGAGGCAGGTGTAATATATGTCAAGCAAACTGGTGAATTGGGAGAATATCCTGAACGCCTGGCTGACCGATTGTGTCACTGGGCAAAGGTTGATCCGGACCGGTTGTTTCTGGCGGCACGGGGTACGAATGATGCATGGGTCAAGCTGACTTATGGACAGGCGCTGGAGAGTGCGCGGCGACTGGGTGAGGCTTTAACCGGATACAATTTATCACCAGAGCACCCGTTACTCATTCTATCCGGCAATGATCTTGAACATGCACAACTGGCCCTTGCATGTTACTATTCGGGTATTCCCTATGCGCCACTATCTCCCGCCTATTCGCTAGTTTCCAAGGATTTTAGCAAGCTAAAGGACATTGTGGCGCTTCTGGAGCCGGGTTTGGTGTTCGCGGCTGACGGCGAGAAATTTGGATCAGCGATTGCGGCGGCTGTTTCAAAAGAAACTCCAAAATTGGTGTCATGCAATGTCTCCGGTGAAAATACAAAGCTTTTTGCGGAGCTTTTGGAGACAGAGCCGACATCGGCGATAGATGCGGCGTTTGAGGCGGTTGGACCCGACACGATTGCAAAATTCTTGTTTACATCGGGGTCTACTGGATCACCTAAAGGGGTGATCAACACTAACCGAATGCTGTGTGCCAATCAGGCAATGGTTGTTGATTGTTATGCCTTTATGGCTGATGAACCTCCGATTGTTTTGGACTGGGCGCCCTGGAACCACACAGCGGGCGGCAACAAGGTTTTCAATATGGTGCTCTATAATGGTGGCACCCTTTATATTGATGATGGCAACCCGACGCCAAAGGGCATGGCCAAAACCGTTCGAAATCTGAAAGAAATTGCACCAACCTGGTATTTCAATGTGCCGCGCGGGTATGAGGAGCTGGTGCCTCTATTCAAGGCGGATGCGGAATTGCGGCACAATTTCTTCTCGCGGGTAAAAATGCTCATGTATGCAGGCGCCGGGTTGGCGCAACATACGCTTGATGAATTGCAACGATTGGCGGTTGAATCAACCGGGGAGCGGGTGCTGGTGGCGGCTGGTCTTGGCTCCACTGAAACCGCACCTTTTGCATTGATGTGTACTTGGGATGAAGGTGTTGCCAGCAATGTGGGAGTGCCCTCCAAGGGCATTGAACTCAAGCTGGTGCCAGTGGATGATAAGCTGGAAGCGAGATTGAAAGCGCCTACAATCACGCCGGGCTATTGGAAAGAACCAAAACTAACAGCGGACGCGTTTGATGAGGATGGGTTTTATAACCTTGGCGATGCGTTAAAATTTGCTGATCCGGACGATGCATCGCGCGGTTTTCTGTTCGATGGGCGCACAGCCGAGAATTTCAAATTACGCACGGGCACATGGGTGGGTGTTGGCTCCCTTCGTGCGGGGTTGATCAATCACTTTGTCGGCCTGATCAAGGATGCAGTTATAACCGGGTTAAACGAGGAATATATTGGTGCGCTCGTGCTGCCAAACTGGGCGGCGTGCCGCACATTAACTGGTGATGAGACGCTTGACGATGCGCAAGTTGCGGCAAACCAAAAGCTGCGTGCCGCAATGAAAGACAAGCTGATTGCATTTGGCAAACAAAGCACAGGTTCCTCCACTCGCGTGCGGCGAATGATCTTGCTTGTTGAGCCGCCATCAATAGATCTTGGTGAAATAACAGACAAGGGTTCTCTCAATCAGCGCGCGGTGCTTAGACACCGGCCGGAAAAGGTTGCAGAGCTCTATGCCGGTAGCGCGGCTGTAATCGACGATAAAGAGGAGCACTAAATTGCAAATTAGTGGACAGTCCGCATTGGTTACCGGTGGCGCCTCTGGGCTTGGGGCTGCGGTTGCAAAAATGCTCAGCGAAGCTGGTGCAAAAGTTGGCGTACTTGATCGTGATGAGACAGGTGCTGCACAGGTTGCAAAAGAGATTGGCGGGATTGGCATTTATTGCGACGTATCGGCGGAAGCGGATGCGCAGAACGCAATTGATCAGGCAACTAACGTGCATGGGGTGCCGCGCATTTTGGTCAATTGCGCCGGTATTGGCACGGCGTCACGTGTGGTTGGCCGTGAAGGGCCGATGCCTTTGCAAGATTTTCAGCGGGTGATCAATGTAAACCTGATTGGCAGTTTTAATATGATCCGGCTTGCTGCCAGCACCATGTCTTCACTTGAGCCAAGCGCGAGCGGTGATACGGGTGTGATTATTTCAACAGCATCAGTTGCAGCATTTGACGGGCAGATCGGGCAGGTGGCCTATGCGGCATCCAAAGGGGGGATTGTATCAATGACCCTGCCGTTGGCACGTGAGTTTGCCCGGTTTGGAATAAGAGTGATGACACTTGCTCCAGGGATTTTTGAAACGCCCTTGCTCAGCGAGTTGCCTGAGGATGTACAAAAGGAAATTGCCCAAAGCATTCCGTTTCCTCAACGGTTGGGAGAACCACAAGAATTTGCAGCGCTTACAAAAAGCTGTATTGAAAACGGATACCTGAACGGGGAAGTGATCCGTATTGATGGTGGCGTTCGGCTTCAGCCAAAATAATTTTGAAAATCGTTGATTTAGATTTCTTGCGTTCAAATGGCGAATTTTCTGCTGTAAATTTCTTCCAACTGGTGTAGCTCATCATCAATAGTATTATTTAATCCAGACAGGAACGTTCAGATAAACCAATGACGAAGAGTGTTGGATGAACGTTCATACTGTCCGTTTTCAGGAGGAATGGCATATGGCCGACAATGGGAAAATTCGCTGGGGCATTATTGGGCCGGGTAGTATTGCGAAAGCGTTTGCCGGTGGGCTGGCGCATTCAGACAGTGGCGTTCTTGTCGCCATTGGCAGCCGCAATCCCGACAAGCCAGGACTTGCAGAAGACTTCCCCGGCGCACGTATTCATAAGGGCTATGAAGCCCTAATTGCTGACCCTGAGGTTGATGCAATCTACATCGCAACTCCGCATCCCGGGCACGCAGAGTGGGCGATCAAGTGTGCAGAGAGCGGCAAACATGTTTTGTGCGAAAAGCCGCTTGGACTGACCGCATTTGAAGCCGATGCGATGTTTTTTGCTGCAAAACAGGCCGGGACCTTCATGGGTGAGGCGTTTATGTATCGCGTGCATCCGCAGACCATAAAATTGGTGGAATTGGTCAAGTCTGGTGTGATTGGCGATGTGCGCATGATCAAATCCAGTTTTGGCTTTGCCATGCCCAAGTTCATGCCTGAACATCGATTATACTCCAATGAATTGGCAGGTGGAGGTATTCTTGATGTTGGGTGTTATCCCGCATCAATGGCTCGTTTGATCGCTGGTGCTGCAATCGACAAGCCGTTTCTCGATCCGGACAAGGTTTCTGGTTTAGCGCATCTTGGCGAAAGTGGCGTTGATGAATGGGCGTCTGCGGTTTTGCAGTTCCCCAACGACATCATCGCAGAAATTTCATGCAGTGTTTCGGTACAGCAAGATAATGTGTTGCGCATTATTGGCACCAAGGGGCGTATCGAAGTTGCCGATTTCTGGTTTGCCGGTGGCCATCAGGGCGGTACCGGGAAAATAGAAATTATCATGCGTGAAGGCGGCAACCAGACCATAGAAGTCAAAGAAGAGGGTTGGCTTTATTCGTTCGAGGGTGATGCAGCTGGCGCAGCTATTAAGGCTGGTCGACAAGAACTTAGCGCGCCGGGTGCGAGTTGGGATGACACGCTTGGCAATCTGCGGGTATTGGACAAATGGCGCGCTGATGCGGGACTTGTTTACGAGATCGAAAAGCCTGACCGTCGTAAAAAAACGCTACGTGGTGACAAACTCATCGTTGGGCCAAATCCTATTAAGAAACGTCAGGTTTCCGGGCTTTCCCAACCAACTTCTTTAGTGGCACTTGGGTTTGAATTTTTCCCGGATTTTTCGAGTGGATCGATCCTTCTTGATCATTTTTATGGTCGTGGCGGCAATTTATTCGACACTGGTTTCGTTTATGGTGGCGGTAAGACCGAGGCAGTTTTTGGGGACTGGCACACAAGCCGCGATCTCAACCGTGACGATTTCGTTTTGATAGGTAAGGGAGCGCACTCGCCGCTTACCTATCCGGATGTGATTTCCAAGCAGTTGGATGTCACTCTTGACCGGCTAAAAACAGACTATGTCGATGTTTATTTTATGCATCGCGACAATCTGGATATTCCGGTTGGCGAGTTTGTTGATGCCATGGATGCCGAAGTAAATGCTGGACGTGTTCGTGGACCTATTGGTGGATCAAACTGGACACGGGAACGTTTGGATGAGGCGAATGCCTACGCGAAAAAGAACGGCAAGACCGAGCTTGGTGCTTTGTCTAACAATTTCTCGCTAGCTGAAATGATCAAGCCATTTTGGGCCGGGTGCATTCCTGCGTCTGACGATAAGTGGAAAGCCTGGCAAAAAAATAATCAGATGCCAAACTTTGCCTGGTCCAGCCAAGGGCGAGGCTTCTTTACCGATCAGGCCGGCCGCGACAAGACGAGTGACAAGGAGTTGGTTGAGGCCTGGTATTCAGACAAGAATTTTGGTCGGCGTGATCGCGCGATTGAGCTGGGCAAAAAGCTGGGGCGTAGCCCGATCCATATTGCTCTCGCTTATGTGTTGGCGCAGCCGTTCCCTGTGGTGCCGCTTATCGGGCCACGCCGTCTTTTGGAACTTGAAGATAGCTTGTCCGCACTCGACATTGAGCTTTCACCTGAAGATGTGAAGTGGCTGGAACAAGGCTGATATCCCGACCTAAAGTTGGTTGGTTATCTTGAAAGCATTCACCAGACCGAGGCCAAATTTAGGGTCTTGGCCTGGGGTGCCAGCGTCCAGAGAGGTTTGCTGCAACAGGGTGAGGATTTGATCTCTGGTCAAATCCGGGTTTTTGGAGAGCATCAGGGCGATGATTCCGGTCAAGTGGGCCGTTGCGATTGATGTGCCTGTAACCAGCTCATACCTATTATTGGGAGCCGGAGCGATCACATCCACGCCGGGCGCTGCAACGTCGATATAAATACCGCGGTTGGCGTTGGAATATAGTGCATCGCGCGCGTCGGTTGCAGTTACTGCGAAGGTGTGGGGATGTGCGGCTGGATAAGCCGCTGGCGCGCCGATGCCATGATTGCCGGCGGCTGCAACAACGAATATTTCAGTTTCGGCGAGCATATCCATCATTTTCATGATCAGGGGATCGCTCGGTCCTGCAAAACTCATATTCAACACCTGCGCATTTTGCGCCACGGCCCAGTCAATTGCCTTGGCAATTATAAATGTGTCTGAAGTGAATTTGCCATTTTCAGTTTGGGCGAATGCGCGAACGGCAAGAAAGTCCGCGCTCGGCGCAATGCCCAGCATGTGAGTGTTGGCAGCGATCAGACCTGCAATGGCGGTGCCGTGTTTTTCAGCGTTGGAGACAGGAAGGCCGATCGCGTCAAATGACTGAAATGCACTTTGGTTTAGTTCGGCATGGGTAAGATCAACACCTGTGTCAATCACGGCGATTGTGGTGTTTTCGCCCATTGAAATTTGATGCGCGCTGGCCACGGCCATTTTTTGAGGCGCATATTGCAATTCGTAAAGAGAGGAAGGTTTGGCCGTGTTGTTGTCAGACCCTTGTTGAAGTTCGAACAAATAATCCGGCTGTACGCCGAGAACGCGGGCGTCCCGAGATAAAAGAGCGACCAACTTGTCGACAATTTGGGATTTGTCCGCACGCAGCATGACCAGATCGGCATCAAACATTGCCAGATGCATTCTGGATACCAGGGATAGGTCGAAATCTTCTGCCAATGTGTTGGCAGGGTCGGTATCAGGATCTTTGACCACCAATACGGCAATCATATTCGGCACGCGCGCAGCATGAAGTAATGCGGGCCGGCCAAGGCTGAGCAATGGGCGCGGCTTGGGCAATGGAATATTGTCCAGAATAACAGGTGCGCGGTTTGCCACGGGCTTTGGTTTTGTTGAAGCAGGTGCCGTTTGCTTCTTTTTCTTTGTCGGGATTGTTATCCGAACGGAGAATGTTGGCGTTGGTATTTTGGGGCGCACTATTATGTTCGGTGACGTTGTTGGAGGTGGCACAAAGGTCACTTGCGCGAAAGCGGCTTCAATCCCGCCTGTCAGAGGCAACAGTGAGAGCATTAGCAGCGAAGTAACAAGTGTTTTGATACGGGTCATTTTCAATCTCCCTACCTATTGTGTCGCTGCGAAGAAACGTACGAACGCGTCATTTGCGCCAAGTGTTTCCAGCGCGGCTGTTCCTGCTTCATCATCAGTT
>Ga0316204_10012144_pt1 | contig 10588 bp, 4 predicted proteins | sample 6monrhotite_MG_2_FD_205661 | JGI IMG/M metagenome (GOLD analysis project Ga0316204, IMG submission 205661) | Microbial mat bacterial communities from mineral coupon in-situ incubated in ocean water Damariscotta River, Maine, United States -... | ecosystem: Environmental > Aquatic > Marine >... | reverse complement strand
CGGCATAGTCACTATTAATACGACGACCGGAAAGTGTTTCCGTCGCAAACATCGCACCGTTCGACAGATTGCCGTTGTGTGGTATCGCGAAGACACGACCGCCGGTCTTGTCCTCATAACCTGCCATCCAGCGCCACAAATCTTCGGGGTCGGACGAATCATAGGAGGCGAACGGAAGCACCTGGCTTGCCTTGTCGCCATCGTCACGCATTACAACGACGCGATGCAGATTATCGCCGCCCGGGGCCGCCGACCACTCATAACCGATGAACGCGGTAAATGCCCCCGGCTGATTGTGCGCTTCCGCGTGATCAATAATCTCCTCCCAGACGGAGCGCGTGAGGCTCTCATCTGTCAGTGGGTTGTCACCCTTTACAATGACGTTGAGTCCCCACATCTCGAACGCGCCGTGGACATCACCCTTTTTGTACAGGTCGTGTGTCTTTCGGCCGACTTCACTGGCGAGAATTGCAGGGTCGGACCGCTCAATCAACACCGCGACCCCGAGACTCTCGGCATGATCGGCAACGACTAACCAGTCGAGAGGTCGAACCAACTTAACGGGTTGTCCTGAACTCGCTATGACCTGCTGTCCCTTTGCGAAACGGTACGCTTCGTCAGGTCCCAGAGTATTGCCAACCAGCCCGGCATCCCATGAATACGATGTGTGCAGGTGTGACTCACCCCAGTAAACCCGATCCGGATGACTCTGGCCGACGTACGGCGAATAAACCGGATCTTTCTGTGGCACATTGTCTTTGCTAACCGCAAAGTCGGCGCCGGCAGTCTGACTGTCCTGGGCGAATACGTACCCAGACATTAGAGAAAACATTAGAAATAGAATATATACCATTGTTTTCGATAGCATTTTTTGTCCATCCCGCCTAGAAAACCAAAGCTATTTGCCAGTCACCTTGAACTTTTGCCCGCCAACAGATGCTTCGTACATCAAGCCACCTTTGACGTAAGTGAACACGGCCATACCATTTTTAAACGCCGCATCAGCCGAAGCACCAAGCGTCACAGCTACAGCGGAGATCTGCGCGCCGAGTTCGAAGTTCCCTTTTTTGAAATCTTTCAGCGTGGCAGCGTCTTCGAAGAACAGGAACTCGCTATACGCCTGGCCGCCCCATTGGAAGCCAATCGTCAACTGCGAAAGACTTACCTCGGCAGTAATTTTTCCGCCTTCATAGAGCAGGCCCTTGCCGTAGGCTCCGCCGATACCGACGCCACCCTTGCCGACTGTCGGGATGATCACATAACCCGCGGCAGCGTCGAAGAACCGTTTCATACCCGGATCTTTCTCGAGCAGTGTGGCCTTGGCCGCCTGCGCCTTGCTATCCAACTCCTGCGTTTTCGCTGGATCCCAGGCGTGCGCTGTTGCGACAACGAGTGTGAGCATCACAAGGGCTGTTCGGATCAATTTCGTGTTCATTACGCTCTCCTAAATAGTGGCGTCAGCGCCGGCGTGAACCAGGCACTTGGTAATATCTGGTTCGACGACACGAGCCAGATCACGATCTTTTCAATTGCGGTAGCACCGGTCAATAGGTACAAGTTCATACCGCAACGTATTCGATTACGCTAGTCGACCAATTCAATCTCGCCGGGTCTCCACGACTTATCGAACCAGGATTCGAGCGGCCCGTAGAGTCTAAGGACGGTAAACCAGCCTTTACCCGCGACGGTCGGCACCCAGTTCGACGCTTTCCCGGGCGGTGGCTCAGGTCCGAACCAGACGGTCACACTGCCGTCGTCATTCGCCTGCACCTCGCCGCTCTGGCTGCTGACGCTGGGCTGAGCGGTAGTCGGCGTCTGCAGAATCGATCGAGTCTGCGGGTCGTAGTTGACGAACGACCAGAAATCTTTTGCTGGAATGCCCGCAGGCAAAGTGACCGAATATGTTTGGGATCCATCAAGGTAATTGCCGTCCGCATCGACAGTGATGACACCGTATTGTGAGCCAACGCCCACGATTTGCATTGCCATCGCCGGGGTCACGGCCGTGTACGGATAGTGAAACATTGTTCGCGCATCCAGGTCCCGCGCACCGCTCTCGGTCAGGAACTCGTGACTGCCGCCAATGAACGGATTGAACCAGCCGGAGCCCTCGTAAAAGTAGGCGCGAGCGTCGCGAGCCCGGAAAGAAATCGCTCTTGCCGTTGCATTGCCGACCGCCACGGCATCTTCGAGAATGCCTTGCAGACGGGAATCTGGTGACAAAGCCTTGCCCTTCTCGATGCCAATGCTGGCGAGCAAGCCGAGTATTTCGGGACTGAAGGCCGACGCAAGCTCTGCGTCGATGACGTCATGAAGTTCCGAGTAAAATTCCGAATTGTTCGCATGAATTGTGTTAAAGGACTTACCGGACACGTCGTAGAACGCCATTGGCGCGGCATCAGCCTCCCCACCCAGCGGATACACCTTCAGCGTCTCCTTCGCACTCGCGATCGCGGGCCCGGGATCCCCCTCAACCAGGAAGCCACGCCAGAACATGATGTTCATGTAAGTCGGCGACCGATACGTGAAGAATCCTTCGGGTTCTTCACCCTCCCAGTCCGGCGGCAAATACAGGTACTTGCCCCCTTGGCCCTTGTCCGGGCCGGCATTGCCCATGTCGGACACGTAGCGAAAGAAGAAATCGTTCACCATGCCGAGCGTATTGGGCGGACTCTCCACCACGACCGGACCGTCACTCAAATCAAGGACGGTCATGATGTAAACGCTCTCGGTATTCGGCGTCAGGAACAGCGATTGCGCGTCCATCAGGCTTTCGGTACTGATGATGATCCCGTTGCGCGCGACGCCGACGTCCCGGAAGCCTTCCGCGATCGCGTGTATTGATGCGGCGGGCATTGCGGTCAGGAATGTCTCGACGCCACGCATGAAGTCCAGGTTGTCATAAACCAGTTCGACGGTCTCCTCGGTGGGAAAACCGTCGAAGAACTCCAGCGTGCCAATGCGTGTCTCGACCCTGTCGGGGGTCGTGATGGCAACCGGAATGTCAGTGGTCATGGCCATTTGCTGGCCGCTGGGCTCGACCACCGGAATCTCTTCCATCAATTCGATTTCACCGGGCTGCCAATCCTTGTCAAACCACGGCTCGAGCGGCCCGTACAGTCGCAGGATGACGCTCCAGCCTTTGCCGGGCACAGTCTGGATCCAGTTGCTTTCCTTGCCGGCGGGAGCGCTTGGCCCGAAGTAAATATCCGTCGAGCCGTCAGGGTTCTGCTGGACCCCACGCTGGCTGTTCAGGCTCGGGAACTGCTGGTCCGTCTGCAGCATGGACCGTGTCTGGTTGTCATACAGCACCAATGACCAGAAGTCTTTGGCCGGTACATTGGGCGGCATCGTCAGTTTGTACGTGCGTCCGCCGTCGAAGTAGCGCCCTTCAGAGTCGATCATAGCGCCCGCGTACTGGGAGCCGACGCCTACCATTTTCGCTGCCATGGCCGGAGTAATCCCGGTGGCGTAATAGAAGAACAAAGTGCGACCGTCCAACAGCCGTGCCCCGGCTCTTTGAAATTCATGGCTGCCGCCGATGAAGCCGGTCTTCCAGTAACTGTTCTCGAAGATGTAGGCTTCCGGGTCCCGGGTGGCAAACACAAGCGCGCGCGCTGTCGCATTGCCGACCGCCGCCGCATCGTTCAACAATGCCTGCATGCGCTCGTCCGGTGCGAACGGTTTGCCCTTTTCGATGCCGATTGCGGCCAGCAGGCCGAGCAGCTCCGGATCAACGTTGTCGACCGGCTCTTCCTGGATGATCGCGTTGATTTCCTCGAAGTAGCTGTAGTCGTTGGCGTGAATCGTATTGAATGACTGGCCCGATAAGTTGACGAAGGTTTGCTCAGGGGGATCTCCGGCATCGGCCAGCCTGTAGACGCGAGTGTTGGCCTTTATGCTCTCGACACCGGGCCCGGGGTCCCCGTCAACGAGAAAGCCGCGCCAGATCAGCCAATTGCCGTAGGTCCCGGATTCGAACGTGAAGTACCCGTCGGGGATGTCCCCATCGTAGCCCGGCGGCAGGAACAGGTATTTGCCGCCCTGTCCGCGGTCGGGACCGGCATTGCCCAGATCAGTCACGTAATTGAAGAATGCGTCGTCGACAAAGCCGAGTGTGTTCGGCGGACTCTCAACGACAACAGGACCATCGCGCAGATCAAGCCACGTAAAGGCGTAGATGCTCTCGGTATTGGGCGTCAGAAACAGCGTTTTCGAGTCCATCAGGTTCTCGAAGATGCCAACGGTGCCGTCGACCAGGCCGACGCCCTTCATACCCTCGCGCATGGCATACAGAGAGGCTATCGGAAGGGTATCGAGAAACGCGCGAACGCCGCGCTGGAAATCGAGGTTGTCATACGTAGCGTCAACCGTCGCGGCACTTGGGTAGCCGTCGAAAAACTCGAGCGTGCCAATACGACTATCAACCGAATATGGTGTCAGAATCGACTCAGGTATTGGTGCGTAGCTGATCGCCTCGGAGCCCTCTGCCGAACGAGTATCACGTCCGTCGGGGCCGGTGCACGCCACAACATCAATGAGCAATATCAAGAAAGCCAGCGAAATAACCTTCGTTTGCATGGGGAACTCCTCCTAATAATTAAGCGGACACGAAGACATGCAAGGCTGTAATCCACTCCTTGAACTCGAATCAACGATGCTTCGTTTCTTCGCTTACCTTATGGGAGATTTTCTGCTTACGCTTCGAGCCTTACCATGCGCAATTTCCGCAATTGAACCCGGGGCGGAAGGGCGTAGGCTGCAAAAGGCACGCCCAAAAATTCAACTTCAGGGTCTCGAGACGTTATTGGGACGCTGTGTCATTCTAAATCCGTAAACCGGACTTTAATGCAAAAATAAAGCCGGTCCGATTGGGACCGGCTCTTTCATTTGTGGTAGCGGGAGCGTGATTCGCGGCGCTCCGCCAGTTTGCCATCACCCGGTTGCTGCAAACCGAATCTTCCGAACACGAGAGAGATTCGCAGACTTCCTGGCCTGCCATAGATCATAGTTGTCTTGCATGGCCAGCCAACTCTCAGGAGATCGGCCAACTGCCTTAGACAGGCGTAACGCCATCTCAGGACTCACGGCACTGCTTTCGGCAACGACACGCGCCAACGTAGACGCAGCTACGCCGAGACTCTCGGCCAGCGACCCAAGACTAATGTCGAACGGCTCAATATATGTCTCCCGGATAAACTCGCCCGGGTGCGGGGGGGGTATGCATAGCCATCAGTGATAATCCTCGTAATCCAGTACGTACGCGTTTCCATCTTTGAAGTCGAAGGTCAGCCGCCAATTGCAATCTAAGTCGACTCGCGTGTTTGCCCTGAATCCCGGCATTGCTCCCCGTTTGGTAGCAATTCCGAAGGCCTTCGTGCTTGAACGACTTAATCACGAGCGTTTTGTAGCCTGTTGCGCATCACGCAACAAGTTACATATCTCCTGAACGTGACCAGAAACGCAAAACAACCTCGTCGAAACGAGGCTTTTTTAAGGATTGCTAGCGGGGGTAGGATTTGCCTTCGCGGCTTCGCCGCTCAGTTGCTCTTGCCGCTATTCGCGATTCTACGAATCGCTGCGGCTGCGAGTGAACCTACTCCCTCGTAGGCTCAAATCGACCGCGATAGGCCAAACAAAAAAGGGCCCCTCTTCGAGGGACCCTTGTTTGTTTGGTAGCGGGGGTAGGATTTGAACCTACGACCTTCGGGTTATGAGCCCGACGAGCTGCCAGACTGCTCCACCCCGCATCAGTAGGAGCGCGATGATACTGACATGCCCCTATGTTGACAAGGCCTTTAGCCCAGAATTGTCACACAAAGTGCCCAGAGCCACCCTGGGACGATGCCGAGGGCCAAAACTGCTACAGCATTCAGGCCCAAAACGACGCGCGTATCGGTGCTAGCCTGCAGCAGCGCCTGATCCTCAGCCTCTTCAAAATACATGTACCAGATGACGCGCAGGTAGTAATAGGCACCTACTACAGACGCAAGCACCATCACGATCGCGAGGCCGGTGTACCCGGAGCTGAGTACCGCATCGATAACATTCAATTTGCCGAAAAAGCCGACCAAAGGCGGGATTCCAGCGAGACTGAGCATAATGAACATCATCATGACCGCCGTCCACGGGCTGCGCTGGTTGAGGCCCTTGAAGTCGCTCAGATTTTCGGCCTCGTGGCCGCGGCGGCTTAATAAGATGATGATGCCGAAAGCACCCACCGTCGCAACCACATAGGTCAGTGTGTAGAACAAGGCCGCTGCATTGCCCTTCCCTGTTCCGCAAAAGACCGCGAGCAGAATGAAACCGACATGCGCAATCGTCGAATAGCCGAGCATGCGCTTGATATTCGTTTGCGCTATCGCAATGACATTGCCCACCAGTAGCGACAGAACCGCCAACACCATGATCATATCCGCCCAGACTGCATGCACCCCGCCCAAGCCATCTACAAGGATACGCAGGGTCAAGGCCAGTGCTGCGATTTTCGGCGCAGATGCAATGTACAGCGTTACCGGGGAACGGGCGCCCTCGTAGACGTCAGGCAGCCACATATGAAACGGCACCGCGCCGAACTTGAAGGCTATACCAACAATCATGAAGGCGATGCCAAACCATAATGGCAAGCTGTTCATATCCGGATCAGCAGCAAGATTTGCAGCCATAACCGCGAAGTCCAGGGTTCCGGTCACGCCGTAAACCCAGGAAATACCGTACAGCAACGCACCAGAGGCAATGGCGCCCAGTACGAAGTACTTCATGGCCGCTTCGGCAGAATTCGAATTGTTTCGATCAAAGGCTACGAGGGCATACTGCGACAGCGCCAGGGTTTCCAATCCGAGATACATGGAAAGCATATTGTGCGCCGAGATCATGATCATCATGCCAAGCAAGCCGAACATACCAAGCACGTAATATTCGCCCTTGTGCAGATCGTTCGCCCGCAGATAATCACGTGCATACAGGAACGCAACGGCCACAAAACCAACCACGGCAATCTTCATCGCCTGCGACAGCGGATCACTGATGTACGCACCATGGAACAGCACTATCGAGCCGCTCGGCGCCGTTGTCAGCAAGACCCACAAGGTGATCGCGAGACTAATCATGGTCAACCAGAACGTTATAACGCGCTTCTCATCCTCCACGAACAAGTCAGCTACGAGCACCACGCAAATCAGACCCAACAAGGTCATTTCCGGAGCGGCAGATATGTAGTCCACTAGATTCATCGTCTGACCTGTCACAGCTTCGAGTGCGCAATTTGCGCGAGTAGTTGTTCAATACTGGTGTTCATCATGTCGACGAGCGGCGCCGGCCACAGGCCCAACACCAATACCGACACTGCAAGGACTGCCAGAACAAAGAACTCACGCGAGTTCAAATCCTGCAATTCGGCGACATTGTTATTGGTAACCTCACCGTAAAGTACGCGCTTAACCATCCACAAGGTGTACGCAGCGCCAAGAATCAGTGTGGTCGCAGCCAGGAATGCGTACCAGAAATTCGCCTTGAAGCTCGCAACGATCACCATGAACTCGCCGACAAAACCAGATGTGCCCGGCAGGCCGGCATTGGCCATCGAGAACAACACCATGAATGCAGCGAAGGTCGGCATAGTATTGGCCACACCGCCATAGTCACCAATCTGGCGGCTGTGGACACGGTCATACAGCACACCAACGCAGAGGAACATCGCGCCGGATATCAAGCCGTGCGAAATCATCTGCACCATACCGCCGGTCAAGCCAAGGCCAGCACCGGTCTCGGAGCTGATCGACCAGATCAGGAAGAAACCGAGGGTCACGAAGCCCATATGCGCAATGGACGAATAGGCGATCAACTTCTTCATGTCTTTTTGCATCAAGGCAACAAAGCCAATGTAAACCACGGCGATCAACGACAACGCGATCACGAAGTTTGCGAAATAAGCGCTACCGTCCGGAACAATCGGCAGGGACAAACGGATAAACCCGTAGCCACCCATCTTCAACATGATCGCAGCCAGAATAACGGAACCACCGGTCGGCGCCTCCACGTGCGCGTCCGGCAGCCAGGTGTGTACCGGCCACATCGGCACCTTCACCGCGAAGGCCGCCAGGAATGCGAGGAAGATCATCTTCTGCGCCGTGAGCGACAGTGACACATTCATGAATCCGAACAGGTCGAAACCACCGGTCTTGCCATACAGGTAAATGAACGCGACCAGCATCAGCACTGAACCAAGGAACGTGTACAGGAAGAACTTTATGGTTGCGTAAACCCGTCGCTCACCACCCCATACGCCGATGATCAGGAACATCGGCACCAGCATGGCTTCCCAGAAAACGTAGAACAGCAGACCATCCAACGCCGAAAATACGCCGATCATCAGCCCTTCCAGAATCAGAAAGGCCGCAAAATACTGCGCCGGACGAGATTTGATGACGTCCCAGCTACTGATAATGACCAGCGGTGTGATAAACGTCGTCAACAGAATCAACGGCGCGGAAATTCCATCAACGCCCAGGTAGTAGAACGCGTTGATCGCATCGATCCATGCCAGCCGTTCCACGAATTGCATGGCCAGGGCTGCATTGTCGAAGCCTATATACAGCGCAGTGCTCAAGACGAAGGTAAGGACCGTGACCAGCAGCGCGCTGCTACGCATCATGCCGGCTTTTGCCGAACGAGAGTCGTCATCGTCACCGATTACCAGCAATAACAAGCCACCCAGAATGGGCAGCCAGATGAGCACGCTAAGAAGATGTTGAGCCAGTAAGTTCATCGACGCGCCCTAACGAAACCAGATCAGCCAGCTAAGTAGCATGGTCAGTCCAATAATCATTGCAAAAGCGTAGGTGTAGAGATAACCGGTCTGCAGCTGACGCATCACGCCTGCCAACTTGCCAACCGATCGCGCGGTTCCATTAACGAGCACACCATCGATCAACTGCTCATCGCCTCTCTTCCAAAGGAAGGATCCGAGTGCCCGACCCCAGGTCGCAAAGCCCTTGATGTACAAATCGTCAAAGTAGTATTTATTTTCCAGCAACTTGTTCAAGCCCGAGAACCTGGACTGGATGGTCGCCGGAATGTCCGGTCGCTTCATATACAGGAACCAGGCCGTTACAACGCCGGAGAATGCGAGCCAGAACGCAGGCGACACATAAATGTGCTGCACCAGTGCCAGACTGCCATGCCAGAACGTCTCGCCGATGTGCGCCAGAACGTCATGCTCAGGACGCACCACAATCGCGTCCTGGAAATAATTCTCAAACAGCACCGGACCGGCAGTAAACCAGCCAATAATGGCAGACGGGATCGCGAGCAAGACCAATGGAACGGTGACTACCCATGGCGTTTCATGGAGATGGGACTTGGTCTCGTCATCCATACGTTCCTCGCCGTGAAACACCAGGAAGAACATACGGAACGAGTACAACGCCGTAACAAATACGCCCAGCAACACACTCAAGTATGCGATCCAGTAAACCGCGCCCTGCCCGTGCCAGTGCGAATCCTTGACCGCTTCGATCAACAGATCCTTGGAGAAGAAGCCACTGCTGCCAGGGAAGCCAATGAGTGCAAGCGAGCCGATCAGAGCGGTCCAATACGTGATTGGCATGTACTTCTTAAGTCCACCCATCTTGCGAATGTCCTGCTCATGATGCATGGCAATAATTACTGAGCCAGCCGCAAGGAACAAAAGCGCTTTAAAGAATGCATGCGTCATCAGATGGAATATCGCGGCGCTGTAGGCAGATGCACCCAACGCGACGGTCATATAACCCAGCTGTGACAAGGTCGAATAAGCAACGACGCGTTTGATGTCGTTCTGAATAATACCTAGCAGCCCCATGAAGAAGGCAGTGATCGCACCGATCGTGATCACAAATGCCAGCGCGGTTTCCGACAATTCAAACAGCGGCGACATGCGTGCCACCATAAAGATGCCGGCAGTCACCATGGTCGCAGCATGAATCAGTGCCGAGATAGGTGTAGGGCCTTCCATAGAGTCCGGCAACCAAACGTGCAGCGGTGCCTGGGCCGACTTACCCATTGCGCCGATGAAAAGCAAAATGCAGATGACGGTCATCGCGTTCCAGGGAGAACCCGGCATGACCTCAATGGTCTGCCCTGCGATGTTATCTGCACCGGCGAACACCGTGGCGTAATCCAGCGAACCGGTCATCATGACCACACCGGCAATGCCGAGGATAAATCCGAAGTCGCCGACGCGATTAACGAGAAATGCTTTCAGGTTCGCGAATATGGCCGCGTCGCGCTTGAACCAAAAGCCGATCAGCAGGTACGAAACAAGACCTACCGCTTCCCAGCCGAAGAACAGCTGCAGGAAGTTATTCGACATGACCAGCATGAGCATGGCGAAGGTGAATAATGAAATGTAACTAAAGAACCGTTGGTAACCAGGATCTTCATGCATATAGCCAACGGTGTAGATATGCACCATCAACGATACGAAAGTGACTACCACCATCATCAATGCGGTCAGTCGATCGACTAGAAAGCCAACCTCCATGCGCAGGCCGTCCGTAACCGCCCAGGTGTAGAGACTAATATTTTCGCTTTGCGCCCCGCCCCAGAA